>Ga0074197_1000592_pt1 | contig 41593 bp, 25 predicted proteins | sample EPASupsiteSAE305_FD_64526 | JGI IMG/M metagenome (GOLD analysis project Ga0074197, IMG submission 64526) | Bioremediated contaminated groundwater microbial communities from EPA Superfund site, New Mexico - SAE3-05 reassembly with SPADES | ecosystem: Environmental > Aquatic > Deep subsurface >...
CTGCTGGCTGTCCAGGGCAGGCTGAGCGGTTTTGATCAGGCGGTTCAGTTTGTCGTAGGTATGGCTGACAACCCGGCCTTCCTGGTCGGTTTCGCTGGTCAGGTTGCCGTTCAGGTCATACCCCATCTGGCGGCTGTGCCCCAGCCGGTTGGTGCTGCTGATGCGGCGGTTCAGGGCATCGTAGGCATGACTGCTGGCGATCCCTTTCCAGTCAGTCTCGCTCTTCAGGTTGCCGTTTTCATCATAGTCAAAATTCTTGGTACCGCCTACAGAACGGGTGATGCTCTTGACCTGGTTGCGGGGGGTGTAGCTGTAGGTCAGGGTCAGACCGAGGTGGTCGGTCTCACTCTTCAGGTTGCCCACGGCATCATGACTTTTGGTGCTGACATTGCTGGATGACCCGGCCAGGCTGTACGAACCATGCGGCGGCAGGGTAACCGTAGTGGGCTGATCCAGCTCATCAAAGGCATATTCAGTACGGTGGTTGTTCGGGTCTATCTGGGCCGTCAGCCTGCCGCGAATATCATGTTCGTATCTGGTAATACTTCCTTCTGCCCCGGTGTTGCTGGCCGGATTACCCCACAGGTCATAGCTGTAGCGGGTGGTATTGCCACGGGGATCGCTGCTGTTCTCTCGATCTCCATAGCTGTTGTAGCTGTGGCTGCTCTGCTTGCCATCACCGTCTTTTTCCGTCAGCAGGTTGCCTTTGGTATCATACTGCCAGATATGCAGCACACCATTGCGGTCGGTGCGACTTTCCGGCAGGCTGAACTTCGCGTTCCAGACGCTGGCAGCAATGTTACCGTAGGGATCGGTTTCTTTGGTGATGTTGCCCTTGCTGTCATACTCGTACCTGGTCAGATTACCGAGCGGGTCGGTCTTGGAGGTCATGACATTATCCAGGCTGCCTTCATCAATGGACCAGGTCATGAGGGTGGTCTTACCCAGCGGTTCTTCAATCTTCTGGGGATTACCGTAATAGTTCAGAGTATAGGTGCTGTCATTGCCGCGCAGGTCCTTGACAATCCGCTTGTTAAGCGTCTGTACGTCATAGGTGAAGCCTGCCTGTGAACCATCGGGGTAGGTAACGGTCTTGATGACATCCTGCCCCTTGAACGCCTTGACAAAGGTGGATAGGTTTGCAGGCAGCTGGTTTACTGCGTAGTAGCCGTAACTGTAGCTATTACTGTTACTGTCAGTGGCCTTGACCAGGTTGTATTCGCCACCGGCAATACCATTTTCCAACGCATAGAGGTAGGTTTCAGCCCGTGCGCCGCGCTTGGCGCTCTTTAGATAGCCATTGCCGTCATAGTCAAACTTAAGCTCAATCCCGCCGCTGCAGGCTACCGCAGTCAGACGGGTGCTATCGCCAATACTGTTTCCCGATACCGCGCCGTAACTTAGATCACACTTCCTGCCAACGGCATCGGTCACCTTGCTGAGCAGTTGGCCGTTGTAGTTGAAGACCAGGGCGTTGCCGTTACGGTCTTCTATACGAGAGACCGGCAGATCACCCAGGCCGTAGCTGTAGATATAGCGGGTACCGTCCTTGGAGGTGAAGACATAGCCGTTCTGGGTCTCTTCAAGGGTACCGTGGCGCCCCCGTTCACTGTACCAGGAGCCGTTGTATTTTTTAAAGGTGTTACCGTTGACGGCAACCATGGTCGGAGTGTCAAGGGTGGCGGGGATATCGCCCGGAGTGTAGATCTTCCCCTTCAACGGAACCACCCAATCGGGCAGCCCCCCTGCAGCAGTACCTGCCAAGCTGCGAAGTATCCTCAGTTTCAGATCAAGGCTGTGACTCCAGCCATTGCCAAGCGGTATGCTGCCGCGGGGTGAGGTCTGGTTGCTGTAGCTACGGGTAAAGGCAAGTTGCGGACCACGACCGGTAAACGAGAAATCCTGACGGGTCAGGTTCAGGGAGCCATCCTGGATCAGGACATCATGCACCATGGTCTGCCCCAGCATCCTGCCCTCGCTCCGTTCAGACATCTGTCCGGGATAAAGCATGATATGGTCAGTAGCAGGACTGCCATAGGTACTGGTAACCTGAATGTAATAGGCGGGGTCCAGCGGATTAAATCCAGCGCTGTGAATCTGCTCGTAATCAACGTTAAAATTATAGCTGCCTGCAGTAAGAGCGGTTGCCGGTACCAGTACTGCCCGCTCCTGTTTGGCAGCGTTTAAAATGGCAACCTTGACGGTTGCGCTTTCGTAAATGGTAAGCGGAATCTTCTGAAAATCGTCGGTGTAGGGGGTAACAAGGACCGGTATGGCCGGATCAAAGGCGCTCTGATGGTGAGTGCGCTGGACGGATACATTGGCGCCGGACACCGATACCGGCACCTTGTCACTCCTGATTTCTACTCCGCTTCCGTTGTTCAGTACTACCTGCAGGTCATAGCTGTTGCCCGGCTCAAACCTGAACCCTTTTAGGAATGAACCACTACCCTGCCCACTCTTTTCCGTCGTGACGTAGTTAAATTCCTGACCATTCTTAAACAAAATAACATGGGCTATCAACGCCTTATATTCGGCAGGAGAGATGGTGTAATTAAGAACCAGATCGTTCAGTGAATAGCCGTTTGCGTCGGTGGTTACCTGCAGAGGGGTTTGGGACACACTGATATCGACCCCATAGACCTTCATGGTGGCCTCTGCTGTCAGATTCAGGTCTTGATGTACCACGGAACAATCAGGGCAGACTTCCGTACGATCTCGAACGATGGTGGCGCTACCTTTGACGGTAATGGTATTAAGGCCTGGCTTCAGGATGTAAGAGCCGGTAAACAGGCCTTGTCCTGCAGCCTGGGCAGCCTGATTTCCGCCATCAGCAGAAGAAAACGTGACACCGGAGGAGACAAAATCAGTGGTATTGGTAAAGGTACGTTTACCGATGATCTTGGAGCAGGTTGTATTGTCACAGGGCTTTACAACATCCTTGTTGGTTGCATCCTCACGTAGCGCGTACAGTCGGGATTTGAGCGGCACCTGACTGCCGCTGCGGGCTGCAGTGATGTTGTTACCTTGTGTATCCACCTCATACAGATAGGAGGTGTACAGTACAACCGAGGGATCATTGGTGCTTGAGCCGCACGGATTGCCGACTGTGTAGGTGGTATAGGGTACGGTAACAGACGGCACCCGGCCTCCACCAGCGACAATGGCAACGGCATCCACCTTGATATCGTAATGGGCGCCAGGGATGCTGCCCATCATGACGCCAACTGCTGCACTGCCAAAATAATCACTTTTTTCGCTGATGGTAGTCAGGGGCGTACCGCATTCACCGTAGTACGGAATCTTGGTGTAACAACTGCTGGAGGAACTGATCAGCAGGGCCGGCTTTGCTTCGGCAAGACTGTAGCAGGTATCAAAGCCATAGGCATTCAGGGCCTGGAAAGTTACCGGCGAGTTGGCAACCGGATTGTTGTTTTCATCCTCTACGGTTACCTGTGCCGGGCCGACATAGTTAAAAACCATATCAGTACGTTGCGGAGTTTTGCTCAGGATATGGTGTGGATCTCCGGGAAGACCATACAACGAGAACGGGCTTACAATACCTTTGCCATTAAAGGCAATAACAGCATCGACAATATTCTCACCAATCTGAACCGGATAGGTCATGCTGCTGTCTTTGAAATTTATCGGATTGGCAGACGTCTTTTTACCCAGGAAATAGGGGGTTTGCGCTATGCCGCGCCTGTCACTGACAACATCCGTGGTCTGGCTGGAGCCACCGGCATCAAAAGAACCGCCGCCGGCACGAACAGAAAAGCGAACCGCGGCCCCCTCAACCGGGCGGCCTGACAGATCCATGACCATAACCTTGAGCGGCGCTGCCACCTTCTGTCCTGCTGTTCCGTCTTGCATGTCAGTGGCAGACAGCTTGGCTATCAGCGCTGCTGCTGCAGGATCGGTGTTGGGCGGTGTGCTGTAGGGGGCCATCAGGGCATTGGCAAGCATTCTAACCGCTGGATCGTCCCAGCGATCTTCCCCCCAAGAGGTCATCCCCCCTGCCACCTGACCGGACAACATCCAGCCCGATTCACCGCTGAGCGGGTCTTCCTTGATATAGCCGGTCCCTGTCCACTCAAAATAGGTTGTTTCAGTGCCGGGAATAGTGACAACCAGTCCCTGATTGACGGCGTTGCTGATATCACTGATGACCGCTTCGTCAAACGACAGCGTCGGCAGGATGCTGTTGACCGTGGTCTTATCGATCCGCAGCGGAGCAGTACCGCTGGCAGCGGCAGTTTGCAGCAGCTTGGCCGTAGAGATGGAATCAACCTTGAGGTCGTCCTCAAAGATACGGTTTTCCAGAATGGAGCCCTGTAGCGCAGAAAGACGCATGAAGTCCCGTTCTTTGCCGTCCCTGCCGACAGTCTCGACTCGCCGGTAGGCAGCATCCAGAAAGAGCCCTTTCCAGCGGAAGTCATGCACCACATCAAGCAGGGTGGTTGTCTCAATCTGGGCACCGACTACAGCTATGCTTACAGCAGGACGGGCTACTGCCTGCCCGAGCAGAGTGGCCAGATCCTCTTCAGACCGGTCCCAGCGATTGATGTAGCCGATTGCCTCTTTATGCAGGATAAGCTCGGCATCATCTTTTTCACTGATTGCAGCCGGAGCCGGGGCTTTTTGCGCTGCAACAGCAATAATACTCAGATTGCCGCTGATCTGGCTTGAACTGATCCGTTCCCTGCCTGCCGGTGTGACAACATCAATCTGCAGGGTATAACTTTCCCCCATGGGGAGGCCATCCTGTCCAACAACAAGACGTTCTCCATCCAGGGTCAGCACCGGTCGCAGTCTGACCAGATAGGGCGGTGTATTGTCCAGGCCACCGAATGAGTTGATGGTGTTCTGGTCTTCAGCACTTTCCGGCTCATAGCGCAAAGCCAGCCGTTTGCCAGCCAGTTTGTGAGTTTCTATGGTGTATGAGAGCAGTTCATTGCTGTTTGAAGTTGCGGTAAAGACCAGCGTATGCTTCAGCGCATCGGGCAAGACCTGATATTCGCCGGTAAGCGCTGTTTGTGTGAATTGCAGTCCGGCAGGCAGGATCTTGAGGACGTCAGGAATGATGGCAGCACGGTCCTGAAGATCTTTCCAGGTCTTGCCGGGTTGACTGATTGCCAGTTGCTCATCAAGTTTTTTAGTCAGGTAGTCTAACGGTGTAAGCGGTTGCGGTGACGCCAGATAGTCATCGCGCAGGGTATCAAGCATGGCAGCCGGTATGCCGCTACCACTGACACGTTCATACCCTTTGGTCTTGATGCTGGTATCAAGACCAATCCAGGCTTTGCCCTGGTAGTCCATCACAGCACCACGGTAGTTGGCATAGGGGATGAATGCCTCTACCCAGATATGCTCTATCTGAAAGTTGCCAATACCGCCGCCGCGGATAACTGCTTTGTACGGTATGCCTGCCTTCTGCAGAAAAGTGGCTATCTTGGCAGGGTCATCCAGACCGGTCAGGTTTTTAGCCCGCTCAATATCAGGAAAGAACTCTACGGTCCCCTTGACAAACCGTGCCGGAAAACCGCCTGACCGTAGCAGGGCAACAAGCAGTGCAGCCTGATCGGCATCATTGCCGCTTTTCTGGCGCAGCGTCTCCTCTGCCCCCTTCATGACGCCCCAGTACCACTCGGTCTGGATATTGTTCTTGACCCATTCGTAGATCAGCACCGGGTTCCATTGAAGAGACTGGGCCAGTTCGGCAATCTCTTTGGTGACCGGCGCTTCAGGCGATGCAGCGGTGTCTGCAGCAACGACAGTGCGATCGCCACCTTTATAGGCAGGCAGGATAACCGGAGCGGTTGCCGGTTCACTGGCTGGATAACCAGGATGGCGATAGGGAAGCGCCCCCAGCAAGGGACGAGGCTTTTGTGCCCCGAGCGCATTGAGCAGCGCTTTCAGAGCTTCAATATCTGCTGTGGAAGGGGTTGCAGGAAGCGCTTCGAGCCGGGCGAGCAGTTCATCAAGTTTTGTCAGCAGCTCTGAAGAGACCTTACCCTGCCGCTCCGGGGCTTTACTCCCCAACGGACCCGCAATTTGGCTGATTGCAGCCTGACGTTCTGACAACAGTAGCCGGTCAGCCTTAAGCGTCTCACTGATGCTTTTCAGGCGGCCCAACATTTCCGGGCTCACTGCACCTGATGTTTTCAGTCCTCTGACAATCCGGCTGCATTCCGCCAGATCATGCGCCAGTGTTTTCTCCAGATCTGCAGCAACCGCATTAAAGGCACTACAGAGAAACAGGGTTACCATTGCCAAAACAGCAAACGTTTTCTTCACGTGATCCCCTCTTAGCTAACAAACACCATCAAATCATATGGCAATCGTTTTACCATTAATTTTTTAATTAATTGCGCGAGATACAAACAAAACCGGAATTATGTATACAAACACAAAACATGCCAATTTAAGCACACATTACCGTGCAATACTAAAATTATTTGTTTTTTACGAAATGAATAGCTTTGCAATCACGCTATTTGGGCGGGAACCACTGGGTAACAATAGAAGTTTTTTTGCAAACAACATTACAGTATCCAACGAAACAGCAGTTAACGCACTGATTTTACAACACATATTTGTGTTGTAAATATTCTTTACACACATACACACAACCCATGATTTAACCTTGCAAAACAGCTACATACACGTGTGTAAACTTTTATCGCCAACAACAGAACAACAACCGGTTCATCGTTTATCCATCGGCTCGTCAGCGACCTGTTCGCGTATGTAGCCATCCTGCATGGCTTTCAGAGTGGCCTGGCAATTGTCAGGTATTCCAGAGTGAATCAATAAAAACGGCCTATGCTCCCTTAAAAGACTACTGAGTCATTCGGCAACAGTTAGCAGCAGGTGGTCAGTAGCACGGGTCATGCCGACATAGAGCAGCTTGGCTGCATCGGCATCTGCCTTGGCCTGTTCCACAATACGGCTGCCCATAATGGCCACCAGCGGAAACTCCAGCCCTTTGCTGCTATGAAAGGTAAGAAAAGCGACCTTGTCATCGTTAGTATCAAAGCGCATATCCTTGCCACTAACGAATATCCCGTTGTCCTTGAAGGCCCGATACAGTTCCTGGCGATCCTTGCTATCCCAGTACAATACGGCCATATCTTTCCACGCCATGCCATTTTGATGGGCTTCCTTCAGGCGTTGGGCAATGCCATCCGCTTCCTCACGTACAGTAGGCAGTTTTATCAGCACGGGCTTTGAACCGTGCCTGCCGCCTGAGACCGGGGCCAAACGAGGTACGCTGTCCTCATCCGCCTCCTCCTGGGTAAGAAGTCCTTGAACAAATCTGGCGGCAAAATGCAGTATTTCGTCGGTATTGCGGTAGTTCACCCGCAGGATGGTGGTACGTCCTTGGGCTTGTATCCCAACGCTTTTGAAACTGAATTTACCTGTTTTACGGGTGTCGTAGATTGATTGGGCATCATCATAGAGTACCAGGACGGAGTTGGAAGCGGGATTAACCATCTGTACTACCAGCTTGAGCCACTCAGGGCGGAAGTCGTGCCCTTCGTCGATCATGACGGCATCATACTGACCAGCGGGGATCATCTTTCGATCAACCTGCCGGATCACCGTATCCACCAGTTCATCACAGAAGTCATCACGACCACTGCAACTTGGCGGCAGAGGGATATTAAATGCGGTCAGTTGCCGATAGCACCAGGCATGGAAGCTATATACATGTACCTTGTCGGCAATCCCCCGGGCCTCTATCCACTGCTGCAGTCGATGAGCCAGCACCTTGTTGTAGCAAAGCACCAGAATCGGACGGGTACATGCCTTGGCCAGATATTCGGCCCGGTAGCCAAGGATCAGCGTTTTACCAGAACCAGCAACCCCGTGGATTACCCGATGTCCTTCACCAAGACTGCGGGCCAACTGTTCCTGTTGGAGATCCATTACACGCAGTATGTCTGGTAGCCCCTGCGGTTCGTCATCCAGGTTGTCGAACAGGCAGGCTTGCTTGTATGGCAACCGGATTTCGGGAAAGAGGTGCCAGCGGACCCGCTCAATCTGCGGCAGGGTCAGCATGCCGGATGCATTAAAGGGAAACATCCCCCACAACTGTTCCTGAAACGCCATTGCATCGACAGCTTCAATCATCTCATCCTTGAAGATGATCCAGCGTGGGTCAATCACCTCTTGCAGATTGGTCTGCTCGTACTCTTTACGGGTAATGTTGGTAAAGACCACACCGCAAGCCCAGGGAAAGAGCAGTCTACCTTGATAGCGCCCTTCCGCATGGATTAGTTGGGGATCAGTTTGCAGTATATTTACCACGGCGGTGGCATATTCACGGGCCTGTTCCAGTGGATTTTTCTGTTTAACAACCTGACCATGAATGAGCAACTCTGCTTCATGCTGATTGAGGGCTTGGATGGTGCCCAGACGCCAGTCTTTTACCTCCAGAATCAAAATGCCACGCCGGGGGTGCATGATGATAAAATCAGGGTGCAACCGCCTCGGTCCAACCGACACATTGTACCAGCAGAGGTAATCATCCTCCAGCTTGGACTCAAGCAAACGGGCGAAACGCCGTTCACCGGAAGCATCAAATTTGCAGGTGGTTATGGAAGGGATGAGGGTGGACATGGTTTAGTTTCGCATATGACGTGCATGTGTTCTATTGCCACAATTCCAGGGTTATTAGGCGGCTGTTTATTCCAGACATATCAATTAGTTTAGGCACCACATATGACATTTTTCTCTTCAAAATGGTACACATGGCAATTTTCATTAATGTGCTTCAAGATATTGATTGTGATTGCCTCGACATGGCACTTACTGTAATCGCTGATCAAGGTATTATAGACATGGGCATATTCGTTACGCAGATTGGCAACACAAAAAATCATCTAAACCTATACCTACTGGCGTTCTGCGCTAACTCTTTAACAATCTTTGTCGCTTCATTGGTGGATTTCCCGCAGTAGCTCTTAAGCCCTTGGAAAATATGAGCATATTCGTTGAACAGATTCGTGGCAAATATACCAGGGTCATCACTGCCAACACAGAGAGCCGGACGCTCATGATTGTCTATAGCCAGCCAACGCCAGATATGGTGTTCTGAATAGTCATTGTAGTGACTGATTCTGACATTGCTGGTCGGCATGGTTTCTATGACGATCCCTTTTTTGTGCAAATCACGCAAAATAATTCTCTGAATAATCTCCATGCAATTTGCATCAATCAGCTCAGTTTTAACCTGAATAAGTTCACTGCCATCCACTGACAGATGATATTTTCTGAAAATTTCAAATGGCGTACTCTGCTGTTTTGCTTTGAATATTTTATCCCATTCTCTCATCTCACCCCTGCGGATACTACTGGTTGGACGTAAATACCCGTAACAGACAAGCATGGGATCAAGCTCCCTCATTTTCCAGGCAATCGCCAAGTCACACGGGAAGTATTTCTCTCTGTAGATACCAAAAGAATGTGTTTCTATCTCATCTCTCAAACGCTCCAGATACACCTGTCCATCTTGTTCTGATTTAAGCATTTCATAGGTAAAAACCAGGTTATCCAACCATTCGAGTCTTGCAATGGTGATGGACGAATCAACTGCATTAAGCCAGAATAACGGTTCTATGCCAACTGCGGTTGCATGACCAATACGATTTCCAGTTGAAAGTCCGAGAAAATTGATAGCTTCGTGAATGCTACGAAGTCCTGAGAGAAGGTGCACAAAATCTTCCCCCACATGGTAGGTGAAATTAGTAAAACCATTGCGACGCAAACGCCGATAGGCTGGTGCAAACACCTCAGGCGCTGCATGAAGCTCATTTGAAGCTGCATCAACACCAACCAGAAGCTTGTTGAACGTTTTGTCGTTTGCCACGCAGGTAATAAGCGTCCATGACTGAAGATCAAGCTGCATTCGCAACGTATGATGGCGTACCTTCGTGGCTGGAAATTTGAGTTTTTTGCCACTACGACATGGGTCTGTTTTTTTGATAAAATGAGCAATCAGACGCAATTGAGGTTTCGTTTGTGGAATTGACATGGAATCGTAATCAAAGCTCCGTTTGCCGGCATAGCGGGCGTATCCACCTACAATTCTTCGTACAAGCTGATTTACCTCTTCGACCCTATCCTTAGGGGCAAAACGTCCTTCTATAGATTTCGGAGATGTACCACGATTCCCATTCAATTGTTTGAAACGTCGAGCATATTCATCCTCAACATCGCTTCTGAATTCGTTTTCTGAGATTCGTTGAAACTGGTCAAAACCGCATTGGCTTCGTTGCTGTACTATGTACTGCTGAAAACTCCCCTGAAGGAGCAGATAGAGATAATAGCAGTGGGCAAAACTCTGCTCTTTACGCTTTGCCAGATAATCAAAAGCCATCACATGAAATAGTCCCTCCAAATCGAGTGAGCCAACCCGTTTGCGATTTGGATTCGTCGCATCAAGTGGGTGATATATTGTGTTTACTTTTGTCAGAATTGCAGAAAATGGCAGAGTTGCCTGAATAGCCAACCGTTTCAGGCTATTTAATGACAAACTAGAAGTGAGCCCCAAAAGATGATCCACCATGATTTTTCTGATCATTGCAGCCAAACGCAGCCGGTTGTAAATATCTGCAGGTGTTATCTCCATCCCCGGTTCAAGTTGATAATACTGTTCGCGAACAGAGCGTTCCTGCCATTTTCTCTGCAAATTAAAATAATGATCTTCTGGCCGCAGTAATGCTTCAAGCCAGACAATGTCCGCCTCTGTCGTGCCATTTAGATGCTGATGAACTTCGTGCAGTCCAATGTCATTGGATAACTCCTCAAGCGCTGGGTGATATGGGCTTGGAATGGCGGTGGCATAGAGATTCGGGGCTATATATTGTTTGAGATAATCATTTCGAGTAGCGCGACTAGTATCAGGAGCACCATATTTGCGAAAAATCGCATAAGAAAGAAGGGGTAATGGTGGAAATGAGGTGATAAGGTGTTGCCAATCATGGAGTGAATCCAATTTTACGTACAGTCGTACATCGCGCCATTCCAACTTCTCATCAACAAGACATAGAAATGCCCTGTTGATAATTGCTTCAACTGATTCACAGCCTTCAAAATGAAATTTTTTTATATTGCGATAATAGTGATCAGGACGCTGTACACCCTGCTCACGTTCTGCCAAAAAGAGACTGCTTTTGATCTCATCAGGCTTTGGAATGATGCCAGCAAGGTACAGCGCAAGTGTTCGGCGATCCGTTACGAAGTTTCTCAGGATTAGATCGGACATAGGTTACTGCTTCTCTGTTTTGTGTTGTTTTATAAATTTTACCAATTGATCACGTAATCTTTTGAACTTGACCCCATCACTGTCACGTGGAATAAATTTATATTTGCCTTCCAAATAGGTATCAATAAACATGGTCGTCATATCATTCGGCTTTCCAAGGAGAGGCACAAGTTGTTTCAGTAAGGTTCCACTCTGTTTACGTAGGATGTCTTCGGCAACCTTGGCACTGTAGTTCGGAAGCGCAGACAACTCATTGTTCTTAACTTCAGGCTCTATATCAGAGTCGATATCTGCGCGATATTCTTGCACTAGCACTGAATTAAAAAGATTGTAGAGCGGCATTTCATGCCCAAGATAGGTTGCAATCGGCGTCTCCCATTGAAATATCTTACTGCCAAAAGTGAACAGGTTGCTCATGGGGTTGAGGAAAAATTGCCAGAATGGGCATGCAACAACCCACTCCCAATAGAGAGGAGTCTGCGGATCGCCTTGGTTTAAAAACATAATATTTTTCATATTATGGTCAAAAATTGCATCAGAAGATATCGGATTTTGCAGCCTGACCCCGGCAATATTGTCGCGGTAAAGACACTCCTCAACCAGAACAGAATTAAGGAAGATAACCACATAGCGATGCATCAGGTCACCCAACAATTTACGACTATCATGCAAATCACTGTCAAGACGACCAATAGAATAATAAAATCGGGTAAATATTCTTGCTACTATATGGATTGGAAGCACCATGTCGCGAGTCTGGCCATACGCATTTTTCCATTGATTCACGTTTTCAATTAATTCATCGGGTAACGGCGCTGATTCTTCGTCATCCACCTGGTCAGTCTCTGCATTTTCTGTTAATGCAACGTTAGAATAGTCAAACTCAGATGGTTGCGGATAATCGCGCAGTTGCGATAGACGGACAAGCAGCCCCCGGATTTCCTCCTTATTGTTGCAGGCCAGAATCTCCGAAAACAGGGCTAATAGCCCATGAATTGACCAAAAAACTGATGCTTCGTTGCGATTATTTATAACCCGATTTGCCGGCAGGTTGATCAGCAATCGATGCCATGAACTGATTCTGCCTTCCAGCTCTTCCAACGTATTGTAATAATACTGTTTTGCATCAAATGGGAGGTCAGTGAGCATTGACGTCTTAGGGTCAATCCGCCGTAGCACAACAAATGACGTCTCTTTCAGAAAATTCCACAACGGGTGTTTAGTTCCGATTCGCTCCAGCAAGGCTTTACGGGGATCAGTGGTAGTGGAAGAAGAATTGTCAGGAACATATCCATACAACTTCTGAACGATAGTGCGAGCTGTACCTTTGAAAACAGAATTTGATTTCTTCTGTTCCGGCCTAGTCAGAGCCACAGTACCCAGCACCGTGCTCTTTCTCATCTGATTTGTTATACCACGCAAGTAACCGATAAAGAGCCGAGCCGCCGTGATACTTGTTTCACCATCCCACAGACCAACCCAATTCATATATTTTTCGTACGCTCCCTCGGTTGAATCTGCCAGCACCACCTCATGCGAAAGACCAACTTTGATAAAATAATCAAAAAATAACATGGGGTGTTGTAGTAATTGAGCATTATAGACCGCAGCCAGCACCATCATCAGGCGGTTATGATCCTGAATTTGAAAATCTGCTTTTAGACGATAACCACGCTTATAAAAATCACGATACATCATGTCGTACATAAGTTGGTTAAAGGTAATACGTGGATCAGGGGCACGTAGAGCCTGCATGTCAAAATCAAATTGCATCAATTGCACATGATAAATATCGATAAACGCATCAAGCAGTTTCTCAACTAGTCTGGCCTCTGAAGATTGTTTCGCCTCAAAGGCAACATAACTCCTCAATAAGCGCAGGATAGTGCGCAGAGGTTCGTGCATGATATGCCGTATATATAACTCTTTCTCACTACCCTTAACCCTGAAGACTAGGTTGACTATCTTTTCAATAATTGTGCGAATATCTGTTGGAGCACCACTGCCGGTCTGTTTTACGGTAATACTATATGGTCTACCTTCTTGCTCTTTATTGAGAGCGGCTCTTTCGTAGAGATGGTGCAGCGTCCGAAGTTCCATACGCCGCATTGGCTTTAACAACTTGAGCATGTACTGCTCTTCCAGTTTGTTCACCATGGGCTGAAAAATGTCTTGCTTCCTATCCTTTTCCTGTTTCAGAATGGTGGCACCAAAATTCTTCCACTGCCTACTCCGAACCAGAATGGAGTATAACTCCATGTCACCGGAGATTACGGTTATCAGTTGAGGAGTGGTCAAATACTTGCGAATGATTTCCAGAAGTGGCCAGCCACGTTGAAAGCGGGTATCAATGTCGTCGAACCCGATTATGAATGATTTTTTATCAAGAAGCCGCAGACTCTTGTCAATAAACTGGTGAAAATTCAATTCAAGATTATAACTGGCGTGAGTGTTACGCAGGCCGGTTTCTAAGACATAGACGGGATCATGCCATTTTTCCGATTTCAAAAAATCATCATTGCCCATACCGGCAATTGTCGGTAAACCGGCTGCCAATTGGTAGAGCAGATTCTGCCAATCGCGGTAACACTCTTCACTGATACTTCCCTGATTGCATGAGCCCTGTTCATATCGGCAAGGACTTTTGCGGTAGTGATGCAACTCGTTCAGATTCATCCCTGATTCATAACGGCGATCAACATGTTCTTTAATTAGTGACAGGATATGTACGAAGACATGATCCTTCTCTTCAATGAGAGTAGGATCGAGAATTCCCAAAACGTAAATGTCACCGTCATTAATTTCTTTGGCTTCGGAAATTCCTGTTCGTTTATCCTGATCTTTCAACATTTCAAACATACTCAGCATGAACGTACTTTTACCGCTACCCCGACTGCCGCTCACCACTATGGTGTCGTGATAGCGCATCCTGGGATCAAGCTTGCCACGCTCAAGAAACCGCCGGTACTCATTAGCTTTCGCTTGCGACTCAGCAACATGTTTGAAAAAATCATGCATGGCCTCTTGCTGTATTATTTCATGTGTATTCTCAAAGGCGCACGCATCACCTGATGCTGAAAGATCAATAACTACCCTGGGGGCTTTTTCATTTTGATTTGCAACTTCCACCGTCATGTTCATTCCCCTTCCGCGAAAAATTTATTCAAATAATTCTTCTATCTGCTCTTCGTTCTTGATTGGTACTATCGCCGTAGGAACCAGTTGTGATGCGGAAGAACAGTGCACATCCTGATCATCAAAGAAGATGTCCGCACCAAATGCCTCCAGCACCTCATGCTTGCTAACACCCCCGAGGAAGTGAGCCTCGTCAATACGAACATTCCAGGTGTGCAGCGTTCTGATAACCCGCTCATGAGCTGGGCTGTTACGGGCGGTAATGAGTGCCGTACGTATTGGTGCCGTGGCTTCCGGCACACCATACTGGGCTTTTGCAATAGCACGTAGAAGTGGGGCAAATGGCCCATCCGGAAGCGGCTTGAGAGCATTCTCTCTCTCGTGTTTTATGAATGCTTCAAGCCCTTGGCTTTGATAAATCTTTTCCGATTCTGCAGAGAACAGCACCGCATCGCCATCAAAAGCGATCTTGATTCTGTTTTTATCCTGACGGTATTGCGACTTGCTTTTAGGGAATTTATAGATACGCGCTGCAGCAAAACCTGCATTGACAGCTCGCTGGACGTCTTTTTCATGGGCGGAAAGAAACAGATCAACCTTGTAAGGACCAAGATAGCGAACTAACGATTCACCGCCTGTCCAGGCTGAACGTGTGATATCAAGACCATAGTATTGGATTGCTTTAGTAATGCGGAGACTTGTAGCGGGATTGTTGCGCGAGAGGACGATTACCTCCACCTTCCTCTCACCTCCGCCCTCATTAAGCGAAAGGATATTTTTGATCAGGCGAAACCCTGTCCCAGGTCGAGGATATCTGTTAATATTACGGATCTGATAGCTAGTGTAGGCATCAAGGCCTTGCGTATCAAACAACTCGTTTTCCTTTTCCAGATCAAACAGTGCGCGTGATGAAATTCCTACCACGAGTACACCTGACAGATCATATGGCATAGCAGGCACTCCAATCAAACTTGTCCGAAAAATTGGGATTGTTCCTGGTTACTCAGTTAGTTTCAGTAGAATGCGAAACTCTTTGTCATTTGCAAAACATTCAAAATCGTTCTCTTCTGGATCTTTGGGCTTGCCAGTATTGGGGTCTGTATAGTTTTTCAACATCATCATTCTGAGCGTTTCTAACCAGTATTTATCAGTTGCCAGAGCCTTCTGTGCAGCATTGAATGCATTATTCCTCACTATTTCAAGATCAACACCTCCACTTTCAGGATTGTTTTGCCCCAGCCCTGAATAATAGGTGTATTGCTGTCCATATGCCGCTGCCAGATTCACCCAGATGGAGCCGCTAATTGCGCCTTTTGGATTGGCAACATACTCTTCACCATATCTGATTGTATCGCTGAAACCTTTGGGATCCGGCAAGTACAGTGATATGTACATAAGAGCATTGTAGACCTGTCCCCTTAATTTTGGAGGTGTTCTGTCCGAAATCTTTTTGTAGGCCAGTAGCAGTTTAGCGCGTACATCCTCTTTCGTCCTGCCTGCTTCTTCCAAAGCGTCGGCGTATTCGAGCAAAAGTTTAACATCATCCGGGAACTGCAGTGCCGCCAATGCATAGCCTTTGATGGCTTCCTGATAATTCTTCTTGATCATTTGAGCTTTTGCCCATGCCGCATAATCCTCGGCAGTACCGCTCAAATCTTTCAGGGCTATCTTAGCCAATTGGCTTGCTGCTTTTTCTGTCGGTTTATCAATAGGTTTGTTCTTGTCAGAACCAATCTGGCTACCGATAGATGCGATATCTACTTTGTCCATCAGATTGAAGCTTTGCCTGTCTGCCCGCTCCGCCGAACTGAATGCCCCCGCTAAAAATATGCGCGTCAAAATGTAACCGGAGAGAAAACCGAGAACCATAAAATAGATGATAACGGCTGCTGCCAACGGTTGAGTCTGAGCACTGTCATTTATTCCAATACCACCGGCGATGAAGATCGTTGCGCGCTGAAAGTATTCATACACTTTTTTCAGTTCCACCAATCCGACACCAACAATTATCTTGGTGAGCCAGTCGGATATCTGTTCCAGATTTGTGTTGACGCTCTGAGAGCTGTCTTCATCATTTGATCCGTTTTCACTTGAAGACTTTTTCGGTTTTTGATCTGTACGGGGAATGCCGAACAGAAACCCAAGAAAGAAACCACCACCAAACAGTGATAATGCACACATCATGACTATGTTGCCAGATTTGCTCCAAAACAAAAAGAGCAACCCCAGAGCTCCAAACACAAATGTAGCAAAAGAGACTAGCTTAGCGTTGAAACCATTTTGACGCCTTGCATTATCACTATCGGCCATGACACTCTCCCACAATAGTTACGGTATCTTTTACGCAGTGCTTTAACTTTCCTGAATCAAGATTGTATGCTCCAAAACTTCCTGCGGAAAAATGATCTGGTCGCACCACTTAACGACAACATTTGAGAAACCTTTGTTCAGGTTGATTCCAGCGTGCTTGTACGCTAGATAAACCAACTGGCTGCAATACATTGCCCGCTCATTGTCCGGATGCAAAAAATCAAGATTGTACGGCTTTCCTACACAACCCAAGGCATATGCCCGCACAAAAGCCCGGATGGCATGTTCCTGATCGTCGGACAAGCTACGTCCAGACAGTACCGACGAGGCCGCAACAAACGTATCCAACAAACCGCGTTCAGCAAGCATGCTTTCACTGTTCCATTCTCCGTGCGCAACGAAGCTGATTACCCCGTGAAGTCCCGCTTCCACACAGAGACCGCTTGGCCCGACATACAACACAGAATGGTCAACCTCACCAGGGATGAGCGCACCAAGCATATGATAGCCAATTGAGTAGATTGAGTTTGTCCCGTCCTTGGTGGAAATAATGTCACCGGTCTTAAGTTTTTTACCGTTAATGGAAAATTCGTAGACCATCCCCATCCCCCCCTTTTAGCCAGCGCAAATCCCATATTTGGGCAGAATGTCGTGCAGCACCGCCAGGCGATGCTGCTGCAAGGCATCGTGGAATTTGCGCCAGTTGCTATCGAGGAACTCAGGCTTATAGGTATGAACCGGCAGATCGCGGCTAGTGCCGAGAGATTGAGCCTTCCACGAATTTCTGCCAACCGGATCATAACTGATCGTTGCCTTGCCAAAGCTGAATTTACCGGCAGCAATGGCACCCAGCCAACCGGCGTGACGTCTGTCTGCTTCTTCAAAGGCTAGGTTGTTGAACAGCCCACGCATGACCGACAAGTCAGCCGCATTGATACCACCGGGATTTGATATGTTTTTAAATCGCTGCATTGCCTTGCAAAGTGCATCGGCCGCGTCACAAAATATTTGGGTATTGTCACGCGCAACAGTCACATTCTGGCCATTTTCGTATTGCCATTTAAGAAAAGGCATATCGGGGAATATGTTGGCACGTCCATGCCCGAGTGGTGGAATTGCATCATTAAGCTTGCTAAACAGAAAGGTTCCCAAATCGTCAAAAACGCCCGTATCACCTAATTCTTGGGCGTTATCCACCTCGTTGATTTCATGTAGCACCCCGGCAAACTCCTGATGTGCCCAAGTGTCGGCATAGACGTGCAAGGTAATTCCTAGTCGATGCAGGCCATTGGGTTTATCAAACTGAGCAAACGCAGCATCCAGCATATCCTGGGCTGGTTGGCTATTGGGTTTGCAAACCAGTTTATTGATAAAGGTACCTTGGGGAGATTGAACGGCAGCCAGACTACGTGATTTTCGACATCATTGAGATTTTCGACATCGGTAGTTTTATGTGCCGAGCTGATGCGCGTATAGAGCGCCTTATTTTCAAAGACCACCGCTCCGCTGCTGGTGGCATCGTCAACATACTGCGCTGCATAGGCGATAATATCCGCTTCTTCGTGCGGAAACCCAGCAACTCTGGCTGTTACATAGGTTACTGCATGGTGAAAGTCGATCTGCATGACATCCTCCGTTCATGGAGTGGATTAGCGGGTCACCGTTATGTAGGTGACGACTGAAGTTGAGGCTGGCCTCCATGCTGTAGATCGCCGATATAAAATGCCACGGGATGTCGAACAGATCACCCACCACTGCATAGTGCGGTTTGCCAGCAGCTTGCTGCCAGTGATGTCACAGGTATTAAAATGGTTTTTATATTCTGTTCAGAGTGCCAGGGTAAAATCAACTTTTGGCACACCAACATCTCCTGCTATGAAGATATAAAAAACTTCAAACGACGATTCCTGTTTGAACAAACAACGGCTTCAGAATGTTGGTTGCAGCTACAACATGTGCCTTAACGCTTTCTTGAAATCTGTACCAATCGGTTGTTTCCTTTTGCACTCCCGGTTTCCAGAAATATCGTTCCTCATACCCATCATCCACCTTGTGAACCATCCTGCTTTCAAGTGCTGAGAACTGCCACACACTTTCATCATAGTCAGGCAAAAACGGCACAAAAGCCCGGTATTGTGCAACCCTGCCTTCAATTCCTTTCTCTTTGCTGCCACTGTAGGTAGAGCCGAAGATAGCCAGCAACATCTCCTCCAGCTCCTGCCACGTGTTGTTTACGGCCCTTCCGGAGCTGGTCAGCATCCTTTGGTAAATGTCATACAGACACTTGGCCGCATTCATGAAACGAATGTTGTTGCTGATCTCCGGCTCCTTCAGTCGGTTATCCGTCCAGCGATGGCTTACCAAGTCTGGATGGTGCAGTGCATCGGCATGCCCGGCGTCAGGAGTTAATAGGTTGCCCATGTCGTTGAACGCATCCCACGATCCGGTAAAATTCTGATGAGCCCAGGTGTCGGCAAAGGCATGGGTAGCGATGCCGAGGCGATACAAGCCAAGCGTATCTTTGGTAGTGAATGCATTCAGCGCATCCTGCAGGACAGCTTGTGCATTGGCGCTGTTCGGCGTTGTGTTAAGCAGGTGTGTTTTTTGATCAACCCGTTCCGGAGCGTGTTGGTAATCACCGGGAATGAAGTGAAAGAGAGGGTAGATATGCATCAGGTCTCTTCTTGGGAGCAGAATGTTCATCGTTTGACTGACCTGGTTTTGATACACGGGAGTTAACGACATCTCATCGTCAAATACCGCAACCGTATTGTCGTTATCGTCAACAAATTGGGAGCTGTGGGCAATCACGGTAGTTTCCCTATTGTTGAATCCGGCCGCATAGGCAATCATACCTGTAATCCAGTAATGAAATTCCTTGTTCATCTCTTGGCTCCTTTCCATACTTAATACGTACTGACACAACATTACACAGACAGTGCCAAGACGGATACCAACCAAGTGAATTCAATAATTACATGCAGTTAAAATTTATTGTATATAGCTACAACTGTTCAGATCTGGACAGATCCAGTTGAAAGAAATTTTACAGATTTTAATTTTACGAATGTAAAGCCTTGGATATTAGGAACTTACTTATATGGAAAGAAAACAGCAGCAGGCCAGAGGAAGGAAACTGACGCTTTTAAAATATTAAGGAGAAACAAAGGGTCCGGGATGTTGATTGGTAAAAAAGATGAGGTGCAAAAAAAAATATCTGAACTCAGCACAAAACCGGTAACAATTGGCTGTCAGAAGCCACTCCAGAAACCATATTTACTGGCAAAAAATTTTACACAAAACGCACTATCGCACATAACATATTGTTATATTTAACCATATTTGCCTGTAAAATAATTTTACAAATCAGCCAACATTTCGATATTCAGATGTAATTCAATACAGTTAAACACCTGCAACCCTGGTTTGCGATGAATTCCCAGGCTGTTTTCTGAGGGTCAGGTCTTGTAGCAAGATCTGCTCAAGTGCGGCATCCAGATACTCACGACGGCAGTCCACACCATCAATAGCACCGGTACGCAGCCTGCGCAGGAATCGGCAGCCGCCAAAGCAGAGGGGAAGGTAAGGACAATTCAGGCACTCCTCATTCTTCCAGACATCCATATTGTGGGAAGTGCTGTAGTCACCGATACCATCAGCCAATGTTCCGATCTTCATATCCTCCCACCCCATGAAGGCAGGACACTTGTACAAAGAGCCGTCATAGTTGATCACAAGGTCATTATCAAACTCAACCATGCAGGCTGCCAGCTTGGGCTTGGGGGCATTAAAGCCACGCCGGAGAATCTCATGACGCAAAAAGAGACTTGCCTCAATCAACCACGGCTCATTTGGGCAGGCACATCCGCTTGAAAAATCGCCCAGTCCGGCCTCACCGGCCTTGGGGGTTACCGGCGAAAACAGTACTGCTCCAAGACGGTCTGGTGTAATACCACGCTCTATGAGCAGGTCAAGCAGGAGCGGAAACTGTCGGTAATTATCCCTGGTATAGTTGCCCCCCAGTTGCACGCTCAGGATATCGCAGACCTGATCAAGGTTTTCGATGATCCGCTCAAAACTGCCTTTGCCACTTACAAAAGGACGCTGTTGATTATGTACTTCAGGAGGACCGTCAAGGGTAAAACGGACACTGGCAAAACCAAGTTCCTTAAGCCCCTGAGCTACTTCACGAGTCAGGAGCGTGGCATTACTAACCAGATTAAACGATGCCTGCGTACCGGCTGCATCAGCACTATGACGGACACGGCCAGCTATATCCTTCATCATTGCCAGAGAAAGCAGAGCCTCGCCGCCGTAGAAATCCAGCGTTACATTCAGTCCGTTGGCAATTTGACGGGAAACATAGTTCACCAGGAGATCTGCTGTCTCCGGCGTCATGTACCGCTTACCCCGGAAGTGATCTTCATAGCAGTATCCGCAGGCCAGATTGCAATCCAGATTCATGGTCACCAGAGCGGTAAACTGCTTGCTGCGACGGTTTCCTTCATCAAACAAGGCCCGCAGCTGTTCCTGTTCAGCATGTTTGTCAGGCACCAGCACACCGATTTTGGCCAGCAGATCTTGCTCCTGCACAGAAAGACGCTTGTTGCAGGCATCATCCAAAACGGATTGATCCAGCTTCAGAATCGCGCCACGGGCAGTCGCATAAACCAGCACTATGTCAGGATCACTTGTATAGGAATAGGTTTTAAGATAGGTGGAAAGTTGCACAGAAAACTCCTGAACCAACAGGGGGATAAAGCCCCCTGTTGGCTGGACAGATCTTAGCGAAACATAGTCATATTAGCGTAACAGCAGCTGTAGGCAGAAATATCGATGTCTGGACCGGTTCCCGACTCAATAACAGTAATTCTCTCCATTGGTCTTACCTCCTTTCATTGATTTGCTTAAAACAGGACCTACGATTGGACAGACAGGCACGGATTCTGCTAGAGTATCCTACCTGACCTATGCAAACACTTCTCCATTATAGCCTATGCGGCCTGCTGATTGTCTGGCTTGGAACTGCCACAGCTGCCAATGCAGCAGAACAAGTTGACAGCATTGGCCTGCTTGATGCCTGGCAGAATGACACCGTCTCCGCCACCCGTATACCAAAGCCGGTTTCTCAGGTTGCCGAAAATATCACAATAATCACTGCAACTGAAATCAAGACAATTAATGCCCACACACTGGCAGATGTTCTTGCCACTGTACCCGGCTTACAACTGGAGTCCATCAGAACTCCAGGCAGTGCGGCCTACCTCCGTGTCCAAGGCTCATCTTTCAACCATATTCTTGTGATGATTGACGGGGTACCGTTCAACAACCTTGGCGACAACTTCAGCGACACAGGCCTGATCCCGGCCCGGATCATTGAACGGGTGGAGATCGTCAAGGGGGCTGCCTCGTCATCCTGGGGACAGGCACTGGGCGGTGTAATCAACATTATTACCAAATCTCCTGATCAGGAGCGCAAGGTTGGCGGCACCCTGTCCAGCTCCATTGGTGACCGGCGTACCAACGACAGCGGCGCAGAGCTATCCGGCACCATCAACCGCTTGGGCTACTACCTTTCCGGCGGCTACAGCGGCTCCAAAGGGCTGCTTCCCAATAACCATGGAGATTACAGCAACGCCTATGCCAAACTGACCTACGACCTGCCTGGCAAGAGGCAGTTGATCGGGACATTCGGCTATAGCCAGGGAAACCGTGGCGATTTTGCCTCCACCCTTTTTGATACCAAGGAAGAAACCTATCCACGCCAGCTTTTCACCACCCTTTCCCTACGCACTCACCTAAGTGAGCAGCTTGAACTTGAAATAAGCGGCAGACATGCTGCAAGGCGTAACAACATCGAGCTTGAACTACTCAGTTCTAATCTGCAGATACAGAACTACCGATACGACGAAACCGTATCTGGAGCGGGAGCAAAGCTAACCTGGCGCACTGCATCCAATCTGCTTGCAGCAGGCCTGGAGTATGATCACGCCTGGATCAGGACAAATGACACACTCATTCACCTAGACACACTGAACCGCCTGACTGACCGCTGGGGATTCTACCTGAATGATACATTTACGCTGGGTAAATTTGCTTTTTCACCCGGCATTCGATTTGATCTGACCGGAACATCCGGTGATCAGTTTAGTCCATCCTTTGGCATCACCTGGCAGTTGACCGACACCACACTGCTACGGGCGTACACCGCTCGAGGTTACAGCCTTCCAACGCTTTTGCTAAATAGCACATCGGAGAAGGTCTGGACCACCCAACTGGGCGTGGAGAGTAGCTCCATCCCGTATTTATGGTTAAAGGGAACACTGTTCCGCAACGACACCTGGGATATAACCACCTACAACGCAGGTACCGGGCAGTTTCAAAAAGAACGACAACTCAAGCAGGGTGCCGAAGTTGAGGCCAAAACAGCATCGTATCTGAATACTTCCCTGACTGCAGGCTACACTTTTGTAGATGCATGCAACACCTCAACAAAAGAGATAGTCAAAGACATCCCCCGTCACACGGTCCACCTTGGACTGCAGTATGATGACCAGCACTATTTCAAGGGTGTTCTGAACGGACGGCATATCTGGTGGAATGCAGCCGATTACCACAATGGCAGCTACAATGGGATGATCTGGGATCTGCACCTGACCGCCACCCCCTTTGGACGCAAGCAGTACGCCCCTGAACTGTTCTTCTCCATCCGCAATATCTTCAACGGGTCACAATACCTGGACGAAATCTTCAAGAACGCCGGACGTTGGGTTGAGGGCGGGATGAGGATTTCGTTTTGAGGCGGTTATGGATGTTGATATCCGTTTTCTGTCTGCTGGATATCGTGCCATTCAGTGCTGAGGCCTATGAGGTATTAATCCTTCAGAGCAGCAGGGCTCCTGCCTACGATGAAGCGCTTAGAGGAGTCAGATCAGTTCACCGTTTTAGTGAGCGGCTGCTTATCCTGAGCGATTATCAAGATGTGGATATTCATCGTATTGTCCGTGAAGATCGGCCCCTTCTGATTCTTGCTCTGGGGGACAATGCCTATGCTTTTGCACGTAAGATCAGGCAACTGCCTGTTGTAGTACTGATGGCCCCCAACTACCGGGGGCATGCAGGAGGACACCCTGCCCTGACCGGGATTGAACTGTATTTACCACCGGAGCGATATTTGGCATTCTTCAGCAGCATGAGGCTGAAACGGGTCGGCATGATCGGCAGTCAGGCCAAAAGTGGCCATTACATCCGTTCAGTACAGCAGATAGCGGCACGTTATGGTATTGAGCCGGTGGTACGAGAGGTATCTTCTCCGCGCGATGTAGCGGGACAACTGGCTTCGTTACGCGGCGAAGTTGACGCCTTGTGGCTCCTGCCTGATGACACAGCTGTTACCAGAGAGACAACAGACGCCTATTTCCTGTTCTCCATGGAGCAGCAAGTACCAGTTGTGGCTTTTTCAGGTGCCTATTTGCAGTCAGGTGCAGCAGTAGCGATTGAAATTAACCGCTTTGATATTGGGCGTCAAGCGGGCGAAATGTTGACATCCCTGCTGGAAGGCAACGGTATGGCAGATCATCCTCCGAAGTTGCCTCGCAAATCTGGACTCAGAATAAATCAGACCGTACTCCGCAGGATGAGACTATCACCCGAGATCTCTTCAAAGACCTGGGAGAACAGATAACATGCTCAACCAGTTAAAGCTATTCCGGCAAAGCTTCCGGAGTAGAATATTTATCGCCTTTACGGGGTTGACCTTTCTGATCGCCATCTCATTCATGGCCATTACGGTTACCAATGAGATTGCAAATTATCGTGTAAGGGCAGATGAAAAAGCACAACTTCTGGCATCAACACTGGCAAGTACAATCAAGCTACCACTCTTTTCTGGTGACCGCACAACATTGGAGCGGCTTGTCAGTGAAATGCTTGAAACATATCAAGTTGCTCGCATTACGATAACTGATCATGACAATGTGGCTGTTGTTGATCTGATCTCAGATCACACTCCTGCATCCAAACATTCCACAACTTCTGCAACTGTTCCAGTACTTGCATCATCTGCAACGCCAACGGTTGATACCGCCCTGTCAGGCGTCCCCTCAACAAACCCTCCCCCCTTTGGATCAGTTCAAGTATCTATTGATACCAGTGAGCTTAAACGCTCTATCAAGAAGACTCTCTTGAAGACCACTGCTATTGTTCTACTGTTCTGGTTGGCTTTCCTTGCAGTGACCTATCCAGTGCTAAAACGTATTACCAAATCCTTTGAGACACTTACCCAGGGTTTAGACGCCATGATGACAGGAACTTTTTCTCTACAGATACCTGTGGAGAGTAATGATGAGGCAGGTCGGGCAACCCAGGCGGTTAACCGTCTTGCTGACACTCTTGAGGAACGGGATGCAGAGAACCGGAATCTGCAGGCAGAGTTGCTTAACGCAATGCGACTTGAAATGCAGGAAGAGAAAAGCAAGATGATGGCCAAGATGATCCAGACCAACCGGATGACCTCATTGGGACTGCTGATATCAAGCATGGCGCATAACATCAATACCCCCAATGGTGCTATCAAACTTGCTGGCCACTATATTCAGCGCTCATGGAAGGATCTGATACCGATCCTTGAGGGTGTGGCAAAGGATGAGGGGGATTTCCAGATTGGCGGGCTTCAGTTTAGTGAAGCCAAAGATGAACTTGCAAGCGCCGCTGAAGCAATCTGCCGGAATGCAGAGCGAGTGGAATGGGTCATTCAGGATCTGAGAGCCTACAATGTGGGGGAACGAAGTGAGCTTGCCCCTGGTATCTCCATTAATCAGGCAGTGGAAGGGGCATTAACCATTGTCCGCGCCCATGGCAGCCAGGCCCAGGTGATGATTACCCACCATCTATCACCTCATCTGCCAACTATCACCGGCAACAAAAATCAGCTTGAACAGGTACTGGTGAACCTTTTACTGAATGCCATGCAGGCCACTCCTGATGACGGAGCTGGAGTTACGATTACAACACTGCATCAACCTGATGAGAACGAGGTTCAGGTCATCGTTGCAGATGAAGGTGCGGGGTTACCTGAGTTGGTTGTTCACAACCTGTTTGAACCGTTTACCTCTACACGGGTTGAAAAAGGAGGCAGCGGCCTAGGCCTCTATATTTCCAATTTTATTATAACTGAGCACAAGGGAACTATAACTTTCGGACCAAACCATCCTAGTGGTACGATAGTAACCGTACACTTGCCTGTTATACCTGCTAGCACTTCTTAATCCTTCCCGCAGCACCATTTTCTGTTTTCGCTTTGCTCCAGCTTTTTATGCAGAGTTGGCCTGCTGATTCCCAGCAATTCAGCTGCTGCACTACGGTTGCCCTGGGTCTCCTCCATAGCCTCTTCAGCCAGTAACAGTTCTACTTCTTCAAAGGTTGGAAATTCTGAAAAAATGTTGTGCAGAACAAACTGATTACTGCCAATCCGACGTATCATATTGTTGAGTTTTCCGCAACCGACAGGCAGGCCTGGGAAGTCTTCGAGTTGCAATGTACCGGTACTATTATGGGTGACTGCGTTGTTAATTCGATTAATCAGTTCCCTGACGTTACCGACAAAGTCATAGCATCTCAGCGCCTGACGTACCTCTTTGGAAAATTTAGGCACCCCTTTTTTTAACTCTGCGGCTATACGGGCAGCATAATGTTCTGCCAAAGGCAGGATATCTTCCCGTCGCTCGCGTAGTGGGGGTAGATGCAAAGCGTGGGCACTGATACGATAGTATAGATCCTGCCGAAAAACACCCGATTCAATGAGTGCTTCAAAAGATGCGTTTGAGGCAGCTATAATCCGGGCGCTGTTCTTCTGCAGTATATCGGAGCCAACTCGGTAATACTCATTCTGTTGAATCAGCCGAAGCAGCTTGACCTGAGACAGGATACTTAGCTCTCCAATTTCATCCAGAAAGAGTGTGCCGCCCCTTGCCTTTTCTATCAAACCTTCGCGACTATCGGTCGCTCCAGTGAAGGCCCCCTTCTTGTGACCAAATAAGGTATCCGCAAACATGTTGTCATCCAGACCAGCCACATTGATGGTTATCATAGGCCCTCTCAGACTACTTGTCCTGTGAATCGCTTGCGCAATCAATTCCTTACCAGCCCCGGTTTCTCCGGTAATAAGGACAGGTTGTCTGGAGTGCCGCATGGATTCAATGACTTTGAATAGAGCCTGCATCCGGTCACTACAGGTAATTATATCACTGAAAGACTCTGGTTCTTCAAGGGGCTGCCCTTGAAGATAGCCGGTCAGTCTCTTGTTCTGGCTGGCCAGCTCTTCAGACTTGAATGCCTTTTGAACAACCGACACCAAACGATTATCATCACGGGATTTGATTATGTAGTCATAGGCGCCTTGCTTGATACAGTTGACTACGTTCTCAAGGTCACTCACTCCGGTGAGGATAATGACAGGCAGATAAGGGTACTGCCTCACAATTTCAGGTAACAGATCAGCACCGCTCAATCCAGGCATGACCCAATCAAGGATAAGGACGCTGTGACTACCGCTAGCCAATTCGTTGAGGACTTTGCTGCTATCCTGCAGGGTTGTGATGTTAGTTATGCCCTGAGTGTGCAATGTGCGGCGTACTTCTTCAAGAAAGCTGGGATCATCATCAACCAGCAATACTCCCTGAGTATGGTTTGTTTGTGCAGGCTTTGACATTTTTGTTCTTCTCCCGGAGCTTCGTTTATGCGGTAAGGAAACATAGCAGAAGGTGTGCCAAAGTGTCAGGTGGTATATGAACGGTGGTAATAACTAAGCCCCCCCTGCAGCATGATGCAGGGGGGCAATGACAACTTACATGTTTAGTGATTTTACTGCTTGGCACCCCAGCAGTGGCCTCCACAACTTACTTCCATTTGCTTCAGAGCGCACAATGGTTTGCCACCCCGGCCTGCCGTTAAACACACCTTCCTCAAAATCAAGTCCAGCACTTATTCTGTCTGCTGCAATAATGGCTTCTGCAACTGTAAGCGCCGGATGCACTCTTCCCCTGCGAGAATGACGCCAGGTCCAAAGGTAGCGTAATGCTGTGGCTGTTTCCCGGCTGATGCTATCAAGGTGCTTCAGATGCGGAGCCAATAGTTCAAGCGTAAGAGCATCATGATCAAGCAGCACATATTCAGGTAAAAATTTTTGGCTATGCAGTGTCATTACCTTTCCCGCATCGTGCAGTAGTGCCCCAACTACAGCAAGATCCAGCATATCTGGACTGAACACACTGAAGGACTGCACCATTTCTGCGCATTCCAGGCTATGCTTTAATAATCCTCCTACTGCTGCATGGTGATGGCGTCTGCTGGCTGGAAGCCTGACAAATTGAAGAGTAAATCCATCATCTGAAAACACACTGTCCAAAAAACAGCGTAACGGTTTATTTGCAATGCGGCTAACAAGAGAACTGAGCCGACCAAGCAGCTGTGGTTCTGGACTCAAACTATGGGGAATCAGGTTGACGGCACCCGTTACGACAGATTTGCTCGACTGAATGTTATTTACTGATGCAAGCGGATTACCGTTAAACTCACGCACCCTCCCACTGAGCAACACCTTACCAAGGTCGTGAATCTGTGTAGAGATCTCACACTGTTCTGCCCAGGCATACGCTTTGAGGCTACTGTTGCAGTCTTCTATCTCAAAGGAGAGATACTGCGTGCCGTTGGTAGCAACCCTCCGTAGTGGATAACGGATACGACAGTCAATTTGAAAGTTGTTACCAGGGGCCAGTTCAAGGTCAGACAGGGTCATGGCTTCACCTCCTCTGGATTCTGAGCAATCAGTAGTCGCTCGAAGGCAGATCCGTCTTTTCTGGTCAAATTTGGAATATAACGAGAGTAAACCGTGAATAGCATCCGTGTGGTGCTGTGTCCCATCTGGCGCGCAATCCACTCAGGATTTTCACCTGCTGCAAGCCATAGTGTTGCCGTTGTGTGGCGGATCTGGTATGGCTTTCTACGCTTCAGCTCCAGTCTACGCAGAGTAGGGTACCAGATACGATTCATGACGTTGTTACGGTTCAACGGGAGACCTTCCCGTGAACAGAAGACAAGTCCATCTTTATGGCCTGTTACATCAAATTGCACCTTAAGTGCATCATAAACTGGTTTCGACATGATAACGTCTCGCATTGACTCTGATGTCTTGGTGGTTTCAAAATATCCGTTAACAAGTGTCTCCCTAACCCTGATAAACCCCTTCTCCAAGTCAACATACTTCCACTGAAGCCCGTCAATCTCTGCCGTCCTAAGCCCGGTAAAAAATCGTACGGTATAGTAATTTTTAAAATCAGGGCGAATATTGGCAAGGAACAGACCAATCTCATCAAGATTGAATGGATCAATATCGCTTTTAGGTACCTTAAGCTGCTTGATTCCAACGTATGGTGTGGTAAAGTTATACCTGTCGGCTGCCTCATTAAGTATCATGCGCAATGGCGTCATGATGTGATTTATCCGGTCAGGAGAGATGCCCTCTTTGGTTCCGTTCTGGACTTTGGCGAGTGAGGAACGGAATTTAAGGATTTCTCCCTTGGTGATGTGGCCGACTTCTTTCTGTCCGAAGTTAGGCAACAGATATTTGTCTATGGTTATTTTAAGCGTGGCCCGGTATGACCGCTTCCAGCTGATTTCATTCTCCTGATACCATTCCTCACAGAACCTCTCAAATAGTGGTGTCGTTGGCGCCATAACGATCGGGGCCGTTTGCATGAGGCCAGTCTCCGAAAGAACGGGGGCTTGAATCTGCTTCTCATTTAACTTGGCGATCATGGCAGAGTGGGGGAAAAAACGGGCATAATCGAAGGTGCCCAGCTTTATCTCTGATTCTATTCTCGCAAGAACCTTCTCCATGTTCCGCCGATTGATTTGCGTATCATGCAAAAGCGTGTATTCACGGCAACGAACCCCACGATACCTGAAGTCAAAGAACAACATATTTGAATGCGCCAACTTTCTGATGCTACCCATGACAGACCCCTCCCCTTGCAAGTGGAATACTCGGCATATCTATCCTTGGTGCCGAAAACATGTCTTTTTCGATTGCCTCCCAAATAAAAAGAATTTTCCGCCGGCCAAAGGGACGAAAATAATGGGTCCCCTCGATAAAAACCGAGTCAACCAGGTTGTTGGCTATGTATCTGGCGTTGTAGTGGAGCTTCTCTGCTAATTCAGCGGTGGTCATAAATGTCTGTCCCATAACTTCCCCTTTTGCACTTGCATTGCTCGTATAAAAGATTTAAAAATATGGCCAACAATGGCCGTTGAAAAAAAAATATACGTGCTTTGCTCGTATATTGCAACAAAAAAAATCAGTCGAAAAGATTTTCCCCAAATTCCTTGGCTATAACTTCACGCACAAGCCTGCTCTTTTCACTTTTATTGCCAGTGAGACGCCCATAGACAAGATCTCGTGCAACGCTGTATGGCACACTAGCTTGAGCACACCAGGACCTGAACGACAACCCTTTGTCAATAAGCGCATGCTTAATTATTATGTTTCTCTCTTCTGGTGTCATGACTGGAATATAGACCGATTGCATGAAGTAGTCAACGCTCAATACATTACAATATCGTATATTTACGGGCCACAAGGATAGTGCTCAAAAAAAAGTTGTTGGCTCAAAATTGTGGGCCAAGAATGGGCCACAGATGGGCCATGACATGTACTACTGAAAAACTAAAAAGGCCGAAACATCCTTCCGACCCAGTGTTTATCATGGTGCGCGCTACTGGGATTGAACCAGTGACCCCTGCCGTGTGAAGGCAGTGCTCTCCCGCTGAGCTAAGCGCGCATAAGAGGTGGTTTTATAGACGAAGCGACCTGAAGCTGTCAAGGTTTTAGACAATATTGAAATTGGTGTGGATCATCTTCTGCAGTTCTTCAATCCTGATCACCGCTTGGCGGAGTTGTTCTCGTTCATCATTACCCAGCATAAGCGGGTCCAGGTAGTGGGAATCCTTCTGAATCCCTTTGATCTGCTTGATCTGCAGCAGTATCCGATGCTGGGTCAGGATGTCGTAGGCTTCCCGCAGACCATTGGCCATCTCGGCTGAAAGACTGCCTTCCTGTTCCAGATAGTTGATCCGCTGGATTGTGTTGGTGGCGGCCATCCCCTGGCTGATGGCCAGAATACGGACGTTCATGACCAGGGGCGCCCAGGCCAGCAGCTTGACATTCAGCTCGCCCCGGTGTTCTCCACTGGGCTCGGTCCAGAGTTTGCGCATAAATCCCAGGGCCAGCTTCATTTCTGTGGCAGCACGGGCCATACTCCAAAGTACCTGAAAGTGCTCCTTCTCCATATCGCGGATCAGCTCAATCAGCCGCTCACCCAGTTCTCGGTTTCCACCAACAAAACGGGCATCGGAGAGGACGATCAGGTCCATCATGTTTTTAGCAAAGTCTTCTACTTCATAGCGAACAATGGCAAACAGCCGCTTGCGCCACTGTTTGTAGGAGCCCCGCCAGGTGGGGTTACTGGTCATGATGTCGCCGGTACAACGTTTGAACCCGGCGGTCTCAAGGCAATCAACCAGCCGGTTGCCAAACTCCACAAACCAGGCGTCAGCGACCTCTTCCCCTCCGTCATCGTAGACGATCAGATAATCCTGATCCGTAATCAGGGTTTGCTCTTCCCGGCCATCACTGCCCATGCTGATCAGAGCATAGGATACCGGCGGCGCACCGAGCCCCGCAGCTGCCATCTCTTCGGTGACAATCTGTAGCGCCCGTTCAGCCAGCAAATCCCTGTAATGGGTGCAGGACTGATGCAGATTGCTGACCGATTGTGCAGTACTGAAACGCTCCAGCTCGATCCGGTTCAGCTCTTCATGCAGGTTTTGCAGTGCAGGAGCATCGGCAGTTGCAATCAGTCCCTGCTGCAGAGCAGACCGGGCATCCCACACCTCAAACTTGCGCCGCACAGCAGCCAGATCAGCTCGGACCTGCTGCAAGGCTTCGCTAATTTCTGCAACCGTACAGTAGCGCGTTAACTGCGTAACTGATGGCAACTCGTCCAGCAGGTGGCTCATGTCATCATGCGGTGTCGTTTCCACAGTGTCCTCTGATCAAAAAAATGGGGAGGCCGAAGCCTCCCCTACTCTATAACATAGTTCCAACAATTGAAAAGTCTGACTTAGTGGTCGATAGCCTTGGCCATGCCGATGCCGGTGTTCTGGCGGACATAGATCTCGTCCCACATTTCCTCTGCCTTCTTGCAGGGGAACATCAAGGTTGCCAGGATGGCAGCAATGAAGCCCAGCGGGATGGAGAGGATACCAGGGTTCTTCAGAGTGAACAGCGGCTTGGACAGGCCCAGCATGGACTTGCCACCACGGTTCTTGACTTCTTCAGCCTTCTTGGCCTCGATGGTCTTGAGGGTTTTTTCCATTGCCTCAGGCTTGACCTTGCCATCTGCAATTTCCTTCTCAAGCTTGGTGTAGGCCTTCTGGGCATTGTTGGCAACCACATCAGGATAGGTCATGTTGGGTGAAATCATAACCAGACCAACCGATGCAAGGGTACCAACCACCAGACCGGCAACAACGCCAGCGGTGTTGAACTTCTTCCAGAACAGGGACATGACCACAACCGGCAGGTTACCGGAGGAGGCAACGGCAAAGGCCAGTGCCACCAGGTGAGCAACGTTCTGCTTTTCTGCAGCAATACCGATGACGATACCCATGGCGCCAACAACAAAGGAGGTGGCGCGTGCAGCAAATACCTGCTCCTTCTGGTCAGCATGGCCGTCTTTGATCACGTTCACATAGATGTCGTGGGCAATGGCAGCGGAGGCAGCCAGAACCAGACCGGACACAACAGCCAGGATGGTTGCAAAGGCAACAGCACAAAGGAAGGCAAGCAACAGGTCACCCAGGAACGGTGAAAACTCTGAACCCAACTGCTTTGCCAGCATCATGGCAGCCATATTGCCGCCTGCATCAACGGACTTGATTGCCTGTGGAGTCAGGTGGATTGCAGCGCCAAAGCCCAGCAGGGTAGTCAGGATGTAGAAGGAACCGATGATGAACATGGCCACGATAACCGATTTACGAGCTTCCTGAGCGGTGGGAACCGTAAAGAAACGCATCAGGATGTGGGGCATACCGGCAGTACCCAGCACCAGCGCCATACCCAGAGAGATCTGGTCAAGGGGGTTGGTCAGGAACAGGCCAGGCTCAAGGAACCGCTGTCCGGCATCAGCCGTGGCTGTACCTGCAGCAGATTCTTTCAGATAAATAGGCAGCAACTTGACATGGTCAATGATGTTCTGGTTAGTGGCGATGTCATTGAAGAACTGGAACGGGCTGAAGCCTGACTTGACAGCAACCAGCACAGACAGCAGGAAGGCGCCGGTCATCAGCAGGCCGGCCTTGATGATCTGAACCCAGGTGGTGGCGGTCATACCACCGAACACAACGTAACCAACCATCAGGATACCAACGCCGATGATAGCAGACTTGTACGGTACGTTCAGCAACAGCTGCATCAGCTTACCGGCGCCAACCATCTGAGCGGTCAGATAGAAGGTGGAAACCGATACAGTGGAGATGGCGGCAACGGCACGAACCGGCTTGGGGGAGGTACGGAAGGAAAGAATATCCCCCAGGGTGTACTTACCGGCGTTACGGCACGGCTCGGCAACGATCAGCAGCACGGTGATGTAGGCCACCAGCCAGCCCACCGAGTACATGAAACCATCATACCCGTAGAGGGAGATCATACCGGAAATACCCAGGAACGAGGCAGCTGACATGTAGTCGCCGGCAATGGCCCAACCGTTCTGGGTACCGGTGATACCACCGCCGGCTGTATAGAAGTCAGAGGCAGACTTGGTCTGCTTGGCTGACCAGACAACAACCGCCATGGTGGCCCCGATAATCATCAGGAAGATCGGAATGGTGACCTTGGGGTTGGCCTTCAGGGTTGCCCTGCTATCTTCAGCGGGCTTTGCAGGAGCAGGAGCAGCCACCTTGGCAGCATCTGCAGCCGGTGCAACAGTAGCGGCAGGAGCAGCAGCCGGTGCGGCAACAGCGGGTTTTGCATCAGAAGCAGCAGGAGTCTTGGCAGGTTCAGCATAGGCGGCGAAGCTCAGGGAGAGTACGCAACCAATAGCAACTAATAGTCTCTTCATGGATTCACCTCCTATTGAAGTTCGTTGACCAGTTCTCTGGTCAGACGGTCAAAGTCCTTGTTGGCAACATGGGCATAATACATTGCCAGGCCCCAGGACACAAAAAACTGCGACAATGCGAACAGGTAACCAAAGTTAACCCGTCCCAGAATCTGAATCTTGAACAGACCCGGTGCATAGGCTGCTCCGATAGGAAGCAGAAAGTAATAGATGGATGAGAAGATCCACCAGCCGAAGAGAAAGGCTGTTTTCTTGTGGTGCAGTTCGATAAACTTGGGATTTTTAGCTATCGCTGACCAGTTGTACGTTTGTTCCGCCATGATTGTTACTCCTTTCCAAAAGTGTGGGAATTGGAAACTACACGTTCAAAAAACGACAGGTTGCCTCCTTTCTCGTATCAAATCCGTAGAATCAGAGTCCAAAATTAAACATAACATAATAAAATCACAACAGATTATATTTGATCTCAGGTACGTTAAAAACAAAATGAAACAGCCGAACCAGCACGAATTTTCCTATAATTAGTACGACGTTTTAAAATAGTCAATAATATTTTATTTAAAATAGTTCAAACAAAATAATATTGTTTAATTCAAATGAGTTATGATGTAATTTTCATTTTAAATTATTTTTTTATTTTACATAAAACAAATTATATACCTACGTTTTAAAAAGCTGTAATCATTTACAATTATTCCAACTGAATAATCCAACGTTATCCCGCAACAGGTATAAACAAGCCCCCCGTAGACAAAAAAAGGGGGGCCAAAGCCTCCCTGATTGTCATGCTATTGCTGTACAGTTTTAGTGATCAACGACCTTCCTGGCCATGCCGCTTCTGGGATGCCTTTCAGCTGAACCTGCTACGGATAGATTCCCCTGAAACAGTTTCACGCGGAGACAGGGAAACGCGAAATTTACATTCAAGCGGTTACTGATCCCATGGCCCAAGCCACCTGATTACTCCCTGTTTACCTGAAACTGCCCGGTTTCCTCCGCGAACTCCGCGGCTCCGCGTGAGTATATGGCGTTTAGGTTCACTTCTTCTGCGTTTCTTGCAGCTTATCCGCCTCATTCACCCAGCCGCCACCCATGGCCTTATAGACTGAGATCAACGACACCAGCAGATCATAGTGGGTCTTGGTCTTGTCCAGTTTGCCGCTAAACAGGGAACGATCAGCATCCAGCACCTGCAGATAGTTTGAAGTACCTGCCTCAAACTGCAGCCGGGCCAGACGATCATACTCTGCAAGTGAAGCAACCTGCCGTTTCTGGGCATCCAGCTGCTCCCTGCCCTTGGTGGTCTTGATCAAGGCATCCTCAACCTCACGGAAAGCGGTCAGGATCGTCTGCTGGTACTGATACATGGCCTGTTGTTGCTGAGACTCCGCCTGCTTGACCTGTCCGGCGGTCTGACCAAAATTAAAGAGCGGTTGGGCTAACTGGGCTCCGGCAGACCAGATACCGGCACCCGGCACAAACAGCTTGCTGATATCGCCACTGGACACCCCCAGGGCACCAGTCAGGGATATTTTGGGGAAGTAGGCTGCCTTGGCAACACCGATTTCCGCATTAGCCGCAATCAGGTTCTGCTCAGCCTGGATGATGTCAGGACGCCGTTCCAGCAGTAATGAGGGCAGACCAGCAGGAATACCGGGCGGGACCAGTTCATCAATGGTCTTGCCCCGTGGAATCGGGCCTGGCGCACGCCCCAGCAGCAGAGAAATCAGGTTTTCCTGCTGACGTACCAGCGATTCATAGCTGGGTATGGCCTGACGGGCAGATTCGTAGTTGGATTCCGCCTGGGAAAGCTCAAGCCCTGAGATAGTGCCATGCTTAAAGCGCAGCTGGAACAACTTCAGACTTTCGGCATAGGCCTTCTCCGTATCCCTGGCTATTTCCAACTGGCGGTCCATCCCCCGCAGGGTGATATAGCCGCTGGCCACATTGGAGACCACCGTCATGATCACCGCCCTGCGGCCGGCCTCACTACCCACAATCTGGGCCTGGGCCGCCTCGCTGGAGCGCCTGATCTTGCCCCACAGATCAAGCTCCCAGGTGGCGTTAACTGTGGCCTGATAACTCTGGGTGGTTCTGCTGCCACTATGAGATGCTCCCGGCTCAAACCCGGCAGATATCTGCGGGAAGTACTGTGAACGGGTGGTGTCCAATACCCCCAGATACTGGTCCACCTTGGCCGTGGCGCTCTTCAGGTCCAGGTTTCCCCGCACTGCGGTCTCGATCAGATCATCCAGCACCGTGTCGCCAAACAGCCTCCACCACTGGGTATTAGCCAGATCAGCTGCGGCCTTGTATTCAACATTCCACTGATCAGGAGCTTTAATATCAGGACGGACATAATCAGGACCGACCGTACAGCCGGTTACCAGCAACAGTATACACAGAAGAAGATTACGCATGATCCGCGTCCCCTTTCGGCAGGGGCTTGACACCCTTTGAACGACTGAAGATGCCGCTGGCAGACTCCAGCAACACAAAGAAGAGCGGCACAAAGAAGGAAGCCACAAGAGTAGAAGCCAGCATACCGCCGATCACACCGGTACCGATTGCACGCAGGCTGTTGGCACCGGCGCCGGAGGCGGTTGCCATCGGCACGCAGCCCAGAATAAAGGCCAGGGAGGTCATCACAATCGGACGAAGACGCAGGCGGGCAGCCTCAATGGCCGCTTCTGCCGGTTCCATCCCCTTTTTCAGGTTATCAGACGCAAACTCTATGATCAGGATGGCGTTCTTTGCAGACAACCCCACCAGAGTGACCAGGCCGACCTGGAAATAAACATCGTTTTCCAGGCCACGCACCCAGGTAAACAGCAGGGCACCACACAGGGCAAAGGGGACCGACAGCACCACCCCCACCGGCAGGGACCATTTCTCATACTGGGCAGCCAGAATCAGAAATACCATGATCAGACCAAAGGCAAAGGCCATGGTTGAGGTATTGCCTGACTTTTTCTCTTCAAAGGCCTGACCTGACCAGGAATAGCCATAGCCTTCCGGCAGCACCTTTTTGGCCACCTCCTCCATGGCGCTGATCGCCTGGCCGGAACTGTAACCAGAGGCCTGGCTACCGTTCAGCTTGGAGGCTGGAAAGCCGTTAAAGCGGGGTAGCAGGCTGGGACCGGCCACATAGTTAATGGTTGCCATGGCGGAAAGCGGGATCATGCTGCCACTGGTTGAACGGACATAGATCTGGGTCAGGTCATTGGGCTTGTCACGGTAATCAGGTTCAGACTGCTGGATGACCTGCCAGATCCGGCCATACTGCAGAAACTGCCCCACGTAGGCAGAACCGAAGTAGGACTGCAGGGTCTCAAAGACCGTGGATACCGGCACTCCCAGCAGTTCAGCCTGGGCACGATTAACATCAAGGTAGAGCTGTTGCTGGCTGGCGGAAAAGGTGCTGGAAACCCCGGACAGTTCTTTACGCTTACGGGTCTCGGCGATGAATTGTTTGGTGATTTTTTCCAGATCCTGGGGAGAACCGCCCCCTTTACTCTGAATATAGAACTCAAAACCGCCGGTACTTCCCAGACCGGGAATGGAAGGCGGGTTGATCGGAAAGACCACCCCCTCTTTGATACCCTGCAGTTTGCGGCCAATATCCTTTTGCACGCTGAAGGCATCAGTCCCCTTCCCCTCCCGTTCATTATAGGGTTTAAGGGTGGCAAACAGCAGTCCGGCGTTATCCTTGACACTGCCGTCAAGCAGGCTGTAGCCGTTAATCTGGGTGATGTCTCCCATGGCCTTATTACTCTGGGCCAACTGCACTGCCTGGTCACAGACCGCTGTAGTCCGTTCAAGGCTGCTTGCATCAGGCATGATGGCACCCACAAACAGATAGCCCTGATCCTCTTCCGGCACAAAGCTGCCCGGCACCAGCTTAAACAACAGCACCACTGCAACCAGTACGCCGCAGAAAAGACCCAGGCCGATACTGCGATGATTGATCAGCCAGCGCACACCGTTGGTATACAGCTCTGTCAGGCGGTTAAAGCGTCCCTCAAACCATTTGAAGAAGCCCTTTTTCTCGCCATGCCCAGGCTTCAGAATCCGCGCAGCAAGGGCTGGTGAAAGGGTCAAGGCAACCACACCGGACAGCACCATGGAGATGGCGATGGTAACAGCAAACTGCTTGTAGAGTGTGCCGGTCATCCCCCCCAGAAAGGCCACCGGCAGAAAGACCGACCCCAGCACCAGTACAATGGCGATCAGAGCTCCGGTCAGCTCCGACATCGCCTTTTTGGCTGCATCCATCGGTGTCATGCCATAGGTGGCCATATTGTGTTCAACGTTTTCCACCACAATGATCGCATCATCCACCACCAGACCAATGGCCAGGATCATACCGAACAGGGTCAGCATATTGGTGGAGAATCCCAGTGCCAGTATCCCCATGTAGGTGCCGATAATGGCAATCGGCACCGCCAGGATCGGGATAAAGGTGGCCCGGAAACTCTGTAGAAACAGAAACACCACCAGCACCACCAGCACCACCGCCTCAAAGAAGGTATGCACCACCTTTTCAATGGAAGCCGCAGTAAACTCGCTGGTATCCAGCACTACCTTGTAATCCATCCCCTGAGGGAAGCTCTTTTTAAGGCCTGCCAGCAGGCTGTTGATCTGTTTGGAGGTCTCAATGGCATTGGCGCCGGGCTGCTGGTAGACCACAATAGCCACTGATTTTTTGCCATTTACCTTGGTGGTGATCGAATAATCCTTACCCCCCAGTTCTGCACGGGCAACATCCTTCAGCCGAACCAGTGCAGTTTCTGAAGAAGCAGCGCGGATGATGATGTTTTCGAACTCAGCCGGGTCAGACAGCATCCCCTTGGTGGTAACCACAAAGGTCTGCTGGGTCCCCTTGGGTGACGGAGATTGTCCGATGGAGCCGACACCAAAGGCCTTGTTCTGCTGCTGGATGGCAGTGGCAATATCCTGGGCGGTCAGTCCCAGCTGGGCCAGGCGATCAGGCTTGAGCCAGATCCGCATCGCCACATCAGGCAGGGGAAACATGGAAGAGAGGTTGGCACCGGGAATCCGCTTGATGGCATCCAGGATATACAGGTTGGCATAATTACCCAGATAGACCGGATCATAACGGTCGTCGGGGGAGTAAACGCTGATCACCATCATAAAGGATTGGGAACGTTTCTGGACCGACACCCCCTGCTGACTGACCACATCCGGCAATAGCGCAGATGCCTGGCTGACCCGGTTCTGCACGTTAACCTGGGCCATATCCGGGTCGGTGCCCGGCTCAAAGGTAACGGTCAGGCTCATGTTGCCCGACGAAGCACTGGTGGAAGACATATAGGTCATGCCATCCACGCCGTTTACCTGCTGTTCGATCGGCGCAGCAACCGTATTGGCGATTACCTCGGCAGTGGCACCGGGATAAAAGGCAGAAACCTGCACCGTGGGAGGGGCAATATTGGGATACTGGGCAATCGGCGTCACCTTAAGGGCAACCAGCCCCCCCAGGGTGATAATAATGGCAATCACCGCCGCAAAGACAGGGCGATCAATAAAAAAGCTTCCCATGATCCCCCCTTACTTGGCTGTAGCCGGCTGAACTGACGTCTTCATCTCTTCAGGGGTCACCAGCTTGACCGGGGCGCCGGGGGCCAGCTTCATGAAGCCATCCACAATCACCTTGTCGCCCGCCTTCAGTCCCTGGGTGATAATCCAGTCCTGCTCAAGCCACTCACCAACCACCACCGGCCTGGCCTCGGCCAGCCCCTTGTCATTGGCCACGAACACCACATGCCCGTTACTGGTCTGCTGCACTGCCCGTTGGGGGACCACCAGGGCATTGGGACGGGTTGCCCCTTTCAGGTAGGCCTTGACAAACATGCCGGGACGCAACACCCCTTTGGGGTTCGGGATCTCGGCCCGCACCAGATAGGTACCGGTATCTTTATTAAATGAAGGATCAGCAAAATTGACCACACCTGCCTGAGGATACCGCCTGCCATCTGACAGCTCGATATCAACGGTGAAGCGGTTATCCTTTGGTCGAGCAATTTCCCCTTTTTCAACTGACTGGCGCATCTTGGCTTGCTCGTTCTGGGAGACACTGAAATCCACCCAGGCCGGGTCCAGCTTGGCAACGTAGGTCAGTTTGGCGGAACTGCTGCCTGCAGCGATGTAGCTTCCTTCCCGCATCAACGCCTGTCCAGCCACACCACTGACCGGCGAGGTGATACTGGTATAGCTTAAATCCAGCAGCGCCTTGTCCAGATTGGCCTGATCCTGCTGCAGACCAGCCTCAGCGGTCTTGTAGTTGCCAATGGCAGTATCCAGATCACTCTTGCTGGCTGCATTCTGATCAGCCAACGGCTTGATCCGGTCAAGACTGGCCTTAGCCGTAAACAACTGGGATTTACGGATATCTACCGCTGCCCTGGCAGCATTTACCGCGGCCACAAACGGCTTCTTATCAAGCACAAACAGCACCTGTCCCTGTTTAACCGGCTCGCCTTCCTGGTAGCTGATCTTTTCAAGAAAGCCGTTCACCCTGGCCATCACATCAACCTGGTGGGAACTCTGTATCTGGGCCACAAAAGGGAATATTGCCGGGACGGTTTTGGGCTGAATGGTAACAGCAACCACCTCCGTCACCGGCAACTGGGCCTTGTGCTGCTCTTTTTTACTGCAGCCGACACAAAAAACCAGCAGAGATAAAAGAGCAACAGAGATGAGCCTGACAGGTGACGTGCTGGACCAAAAGGGCAGATGCAACATACGAGAACCTCAATTCAGCAAGAGATTTGATACACACTAGGTAAAGACTTAAGTACCATACAATTTCAGAACTGCAAGGTTATGCATTCAATTTAGCTACCAGCTTGGCCTTGACGTTCCGCTCCTGCTATGCTATTGAGCAAACCCTAGAAATTCAATGGGTTACAAAAAATATAGTTATTTTAAACAAAACAAAGTTTGGCCAAACAAAAAAATCAACGAGGTAGCACCATGTCCCAAGCCATAACCAAGCCGATCGGCGCCATGCTGGATGAGATTGCAGCACGTTTCCCTGACAATGATGCCCTGGTCTACCCTGAACGTGGGCTGCGTTATTCCTATAAGCAGTTTAACGAGATCTGCCGCCAGGTGGCCAAGGGGCTGCTGAAACTGGGCATCAAAAAGGGCGACCATGTCTCCATCTGGGCCTACAACGTACCGGAATGGGCGATCCTGCAGTTTGCCACTCCCAAGATCGGCGCCGTACTGGTGACGGTCAATACCGCCTATAAATCGTCGGAACTGGAATATGTGCTGAATCAGTCCGACTCCACCACCCTGTTCATGGTCAAGTCATTCAAGGACACCGACTATGTCAAGACCCTGGCCGATGTGGTGCCCTCCATCCATCAGTCTGAACCGGGCAAGCTGAAGCATGAAAAGCTGCCATTCCTGAAAAATGTGATCTTCATTGGTGACGAAACCCCGGCCGGGATGCTGAACTTTGAGCGGATCATTGAGCTGGGCAAAGATGTCACTGATGCGGAACTGGCTGCGGTTGAGGCCACCCTGAACTGCCACGACACCATCAACATGCAGTACACCTCCGGCACCACCGGCTTCCCCAAAGGGGTGATGCTGACCCACTACAACCTGACCAACAACGGCTTCCAGATCGGCGAGGGCATGAAGTTTACCGACCGGGACCGGCTCTGCA
>Ga0074197_1000594_pt1 | contig 41562 bp, 36 predicted proteins | sample EPASupsiteSAE305_FD_64526 | JGI IMG/M metagenome (GOLD analysis project Ga0074197, IMG submission 64526) | Bioremediated contaminated groundwater microbial communities from EPA Superfund site, New Mexico - SAE3-05 reassembly with SPADES | ecosystem: Environmental > Aquatic > Deep subsurface >...
TGCACGACATCTGGGCCACGGTGTCCAGGTCCTGCGTGAGCAGGAGCGTTTTCACGCCGAGGCGCGCGCTTGCAAGCGCGGCTTCGCAGCCGGCGTGGCCTCCGCCTATGACTATGACTCCGTATCGCAGGGGATATTCGTACATTACAGGCTCATCATCGCATTCATGTGTTCGCGGCTTATCAGGCCGAGCAGGCCAAGCGCTCCCAGCAGTCCCAGGCTCATCAGCATGGAGCCTATTATCCCGGCGGCCGCGTGGGGCGTTGAGCTATCTTCCGTCTTTTTTATGCCGGTGATGCTGAACCAGAGCATCCAGAAGCCGGCGGCATACTGCGTCGCCTTGTAAACGGACTCGTTGCGCGCGAGGGAAGAGGCTATGTCGAACGGCAGGACAAAAAGCGCGAACACATTGGAGAGAACAAGCACGCTGGCCGCTTCCCGCCAGCGGAAGCCGGAATCGCGGGCCGGCAGGCAGGCAAGGGCGAACCAGACGAGCAGGGCCGCGCCGAAGGCCGCGCCGTGTTCATTTATCGAAGGCATTATGAACGCCAGCGCGATAAGAGGCGCGCCGACCATCACCGCCGAAGAAAGCACGAAAAGCGGTTTGGAAAGTTTTTTGCCTATGGCCATGAAGGAGGCCAGAAAAATTACGCATGCCGCGGTGTTCACCGCGCCCAGAATGCCGTTTGTGTAGACGGAAGCGGCAAGGGAAACAGGCTGGTAATCGGCCTGCGGGAAGCCGGCTGGCTTGCAGAGGTCCGATATTACCGAGGCGCATATGGCCGCGGCGTAAAGCCAGATAGCCCGTTTGAGCGTCCTCGGGTCCGTTTTGATTTCCTCAAACACCGATGAGGGGCTTGAAGCGCACCGCCACAGCAGGTTTATCGTTTTTTTCATGAATTCATTTTCCCACGCAGAATTTACCGAAGACAATGCCGAGTATGTCATCCGGGGTGGTTTCTCCGGCAATCTGGCCGAGGCTGTTCAGGGATCTTCTCAGGTGCTCGGCGCAAAGCTCCGGTTCTCCCCCGGCGGAAAGGCGTTCCGCGCAAGCGGCGGTTTCTTCCGCTGCCCCAAGCAGGGCTTCGTAATGCCTGGAGGAAGTGAGTATCATCGGGGAATCGCCGCCGTCCTCCCGTGAAACAGCTTGCAGGGCAAGGTGCCGGAGTTCCGCCACTCCGTCGCCGGTCTTTGTGGAGACGGCAATCTTTCTTACCCCTTCCAGCCACGTGGGGAGAGGCTTGCCGGCCGGGGCTATGTCCGCTTTGTTCAGGACGGCTATAATGGTTTTCCCCCCTTCCTCCGCGCCGGACTTTATCAGTTCCCATACCGGCAGGTCCTCGGATAGGTCGCGCGACAAATCAAGCACGAAGAAAACCAGGTCGGCCTTTGCTATCGCCGCTTTGGTGCGGCGTATGCCTTCGGCCTCGGCCGGGTCCAGCGCGTGTTTCCTTATGCCGGCGGTGTCGGTAAGGCGGAGGAGTATGCCGCCTATGTCTATGGTTTCCTCTACCGTGTCGCGGGTGGTTCCCGCCGTCGGTGATACTATGGCCCTGTCATATCCGGACAAGGCGTTGAGCAGGCTGGATTTGCCGGAATTTGGCGCGCCCGCGATTGCGCTGGCTATGCCGTTCTTCACTATGCTTCCGTAACGGAATGTTTTGCAGAGGGCGCGCATTTCGTTTTCAATGGAAGAAAGACGTGCGAGGGCCGCGTCCTTGTCCAGGGGAGGCAGTTCGTCGTCCGGGTCGTCCAGGCGGCCTTCCATTTCCGCCAGCAGGTCCTGGAGGCCGGTCTTCATTTCTTCAAGAGTCCGCGAAAGCCTGCCTTCGGTCAATGATATGGCGGCGCGGTGCGCCTGCGCGCTGGACGCGGCAATCAGGTCGCATATGCCTTCGGCCTGGGCCAGGTCCATCTTGCCGTTGAGGAAAGCACGTCTTGAAAATTCCCCGGGTTCGGCCGGGCGCGCTCCGTTTTCCACGCAAAGGGCAAGGACCCGTGCGGCTATGTAAGGGGACGCATGGCAGGAAAGCTCCACCATGTCCTCCCCTGTAAAAGTGCGCGGAGCCTTGTAGAAAGTGGCTATGGTTTTGTCCAGCAGTTCCGTCCCGTCTGTCAGGTCGAAGAGTTCCGCCATCCGTTCCCGCAGTTCCGCCGGCTTGCCGTTTCGGCGCAGGAATTTAGACGCGGTTTTCAGCGCGTCCGGTCCTGACAGGCGGATTACGCAAAGGGCGCCTTTGCCGCTGGCCGTGGCTATTGCGGCAATGGTATCCCGTTCGCTTCTTATTACTGGCATATAGAACATTATCCCAAATTGACGCCGCGGGGCGCTATGCGCCATATTGCCGTACTCTGGACAGCGGGTTTTGCATGTGTTATATTTTGTCCATAGACAGTCCACTTAACCCTCTATGAAAAAGCTTGTTTTGACCGCACCGCTGCTCTGTTTGTTCGCCGCCCTGCCGTCCGTTTCGGCGCAGGGCCTTATGGACGAAAGAATTCCGGAATTCCGCGCCCGTCAGGGACAGGAATTCGAGATGCTTTGCATGCTCAAGAACCTTTCCTGTGGTTTCGAGGAGGCGGAGGATGACGGTAAGGAGCCCGAGGCCCTGCCGGTCCTTGCTCTTTCAAGCGCCACCGTCCATGATGTGCTGGATGCCATAATGGCGCGCTATCCCCGGCATGAATGGCATATGGACGACGGCGTGCTTTTCATGGTCCCTAAGGAAAAATTTGGACAGGCTCCGCATGGCGCGGCGTATTCGGCTTCCGTTCTAAAACCGTTTTCTTTCAAGGACAGGCCGCTTTCTTCCGCGCTGACACGGTTGTGCGCCATGGCCGATAACAATTGCGCCGCCGCCACGGCGGCGGGGTTCGCCAAAGAGGAGCCGGCGATTTCGGTTTCCGTCTCCAAGGGCGACACTCTGGCACACATTCTTAACGGCGTGGCCGCTTCTCAAGGCAATGCCATGTGGAGCGTGCTGGTCTCCGGCAAGGATTCCTATCAGATAACGCTTAAGCGGTGGGAGCCGGACCTGGGCCCCCAGCTTTTGAGCCTGCTTCTAAAGGCGGGCCCCGCTTCCACTCCGGTTGCGGTTTCCTCTTCTCCGGCGGTTTCCCCTTCCGAGAAGCCGTAGGCGGTTTTGAATAAAAAAGGCCCGCGCTTTTCGGCGCGGGCCTTCACTTTGTTCCTCAAACTTATCTGGGTTGTTCCGTCCACCATTTTATGTAGCGGAGGGCCATTTCCTGCTCTCCGGCGGGCGGCTTGTCCTTTGACAGGTCCGTTCCGCTTATATCCCTTGCGGCGTGCCAGAGGAAGAACTGCGCTTCATTCCATCCCCCGGCGTTGCCTTCCTCCAGCTTTTTCATTATAAGTGGCAGCGCAGGCTTGCCCAGCGCCGTAATTTCCCTGAAGGGTTTGCAGTCGATGTATGAGCGGATATCGGAGCGGAGTTTTACCTGAGGCCGGTTTATGTGAGCCTGCCATTGTGCGTATAGAGAGGCAAAGCCGTCTGAGGGCATGGAGTTGTCCTGTGCGGTGGTGGCGGTTGCCGAAGCCGTGCTGTCGGAGCCGTCCATTTTGGCGGTCTGAACCGAAGAACAGCCGCCGGCCGCGGTCAGCAACCCCGCGGCCAGGCAGTATGAAGACAGGTTAATCAGCCGTTTAGCGGCGTATTTTGGAGATCGGGCTTCCAATGTCGTATGCTCCGCTGCGGGTAAGGCCGCGTTTGGCGGAAGCGCAGGGGTCGCTGCCGTTGCCGTCGGGAGTCTTGGGCGTCACGCCGAGCGAGGCAAGCTCCTGTGCGGTTGCGCGGCGGTAAAACTTGACGGCGTAGCCGTAAACTTCCCCTTCCAGGTCCTTGAGTTTGTGCAGTATGCGCAGAGAGGAGCCGAGTTTGCTTTCCCATATGTCGCCGTACACATGGCGGCAGCCGTGAGTGGAGGATTTGTCCGGCATTTCCCAGTAGGCGATTTCGGCGTTTTCCTTAGGTTCTCCGGCGGAAAGCGGAACGTAGCCGTAGCTGAGGTACATCTTGTCAAAGCTGTCCACATGGTCGCCGGGCCACAGCCAGTCGCCGGTAACTCCTACGGACCAGGCTATGCAGTTGTAGCTCTGGCAGGCTTCTCCGGTGACGCGCCAGTCCTCGTTAAGCTCAAGATTGGGGAACCAGTGAGTAAGTTCTCCGGCTTCGAAAGTTGTCGGCTTGCGCCCGACGAGGCCTTTGGACAGCAGCTTCGGGAACCATTCATTGACGAAGGCCTTGTCTTCGGCCTTTATGCCGCCGCCGAAACTGAGTATTTTATTGAGCCGGGTGAGCGAGGCGGTTTCCGCGTCTTCCCCTCGTGCCGGTGCCGCGTCCGTGGTGTAGGTCTGTGGTACGGGGAGGACGACTCCCGCGTCTTTGTTGAGATTGATGAGGGACCGCGTTGCCTGTCCTTCGGATGAAAGGATGCTGGCGGCGGTGATGCCATTTTCCGCGCCATCGGTGGCGTAAGAGACGGATGCCAGCACGGATACTGCAATAGCTATGAGTAGTTTTTTCACTTATCCTCCGTAAGTATTTGAAGTCCCGAAAATAGACCTCTATGCATAAAGTATAGCAATGCGCGGGAGCGCGCACATGGGTCTTTGGACCCCTTTTCCGGGAACAAAACGGCCTACTGACCCGAATGCAAAAACCGCGCCCGCGCTTTTCGGCGCGGGCGCGGCTGTTAAGTTCTTGATGCGTTTATCAGGCCTGGGGCGTGCCGGAGGTTTCCGGCGTCGTCACGGGCGCTGCTTCGGGCGCGGGCGCCTGGGCCGGAGCGGGAGTTTCCGCGGCCGCCGGAACTGTCTCCGGGGCTTTGGGCGCTTCCGTCTTCGGTTTGGGAGCCACGACTACCTTGCGCCACTTTCCTTCCCCTTCCGAATAGGTCTGCACTTCAGGGTTGTCCATAAGCACCTTATGGATGAAGCGGCGCTGCGCTGCAGGCATGGGCTGCATGCGGAACGGCCTGCCGCTCTGCTTCACGTTGGCGACAGCCGCGTTTATGTTGGCTACAATACGGCCTTCTATCCTTCTCCAGTAGTTGCCGGTGTCGGCCTGGACCGCTATGGGTTCCGGGCGCTTCCTGCTTATCATGAGCGTTATAAGGTACTGGATGGCTTCTATAGTCTTGCCGTCCTTGCCTATTACCGCCTGGGGGTTTTCGCAGTCGAAGCTTATAAGTATTCTCGACTGGATGCCATCCCAGCGGGACGCCATGTTGGAGGGCGTGACGCCCATTTTGGCGAGTATTTCGCCAAGGGCCGTCGTTGCCTGCTCCATTACCGGCTTCATCTCTTCCGGCGCCGGGGTTTCCGGCAGCGGGGCCAGCATGACGGGCTCGTTCTGGGGGACGGCACCGTTGTCGCCGGCTGCGTACGTGGCGGGGTTCATTTCCACCCGCTCGTATTCCTCGGGCGAATGCTCATGCGATACGGGCTGTGCCGCATAAGCGTCGCGCGGGTCTTTCCTCTTGGAGCCGAAGGATCTGCCGCCGCCGTGCGACGACCGTCCGCCTTCGTGTCTGCGACCGCCGCGGGACTGCCTGTTGTTGCGGTCTCCGCCTCTGCCGCCGCGCTGTTCTCCGCGGTCGCGGTCACGCCCTCTCGAGCGTCCACCGCCCTGCTGGCCATCGCGGTCGCTTCTCCACTTCTTCTCTCTGACGACGACTACCGCCGGTTTCGCCCCGAATCCGAGGAAACCCGACGAGCCTTCGCTCTCCACATGCACTTCCACCTGGTCCCTTCTGAGGCTCAGGTCGTTGAGGGCGAGCTCTATCGCCGTCTGTACGCTTTTCGCTTCTTTTCTCACTTCTCTCATTTTTCACTCCTGCCCGGCTTGTTGGGCCGCCCGCCGCGTAGCGGCGGCGGCGCTTTAGCGCCGGACCAAAATCAGATATTCTCGAACTTCTTCTGCATGTACATCTGCTGCGCGAAGCCGATAAGGCTGCTCGTCAGCCAGTAAAGCACCAGGCCTGACGGGAAGCTGAGGAACATGAACGTGAACAGCACCGGCATCCACTTGAGGACGGCGGCCTGGGCGGGGTCTCCGCCTGTCGGCGCGGAGAAGCGCTGCTGGACGAACATGATGCCGCCCATGATTATGGGCAGGACATAATACGGGTCCTTGGATGAAAGGTCGGTCAGCCAGAACACCCAGCTTGAGCCGTGCAGGTCCCACGAGTTCCTCAGCGCGGTGAACAGCGCGAAGAACACGGGCATCTGGAGCAGCAGGGGAAGGCAGCCGCTGAGCGGATTCGCGCCGGAGCGGCGGTAAAGCTCTATCATCTCGCGGTTCAGTTTGGCCGGGTCATCCTTATATTTGGTCTGTATGCTGGTAAGCTCGGGCTGAAGCTTCTTCATTATAAGCGTGGCTTTGGTACTCTTGTAGGTCAGCGGCGAGAGCAGCAGTTGTATGATGACGGTCAGAAGTATGATGGACCAGCCGTAGTTGTGCGTCAGCTTGTAGTTGAAGTAGAGGACGTCCATCGCCAGCTTTCCCAGCGGAGAGAAAAAGCCGAACTCGACCGAGCGGTCCAGCCCGTAGCCCAGCTTCTGCAGGAGGCGGTAGTCCTTGGGGCCGATATAGAAAGACGCGGTCCAGACTTTTTCCTGTCCGGCCGATATGGCTGACGCCGGCACGTTTACGGCGAGGCCGGGGGCTTCCTTGCCGCCGATCTCTCCCTTTATATAGGAGAGGTCGCGTCCTTCCCAGTTTTCCGGAATGAAAGCCGCGAGGAAATACCTGTTCTGCACTCCGGCCCATATCCATTCCTTGGCTGGCTTGTCCTTGGAAAGGTCTTCAAGCGTCGGGTGCTTTCTCTTTTCCTGCTGTATGGTGTAGGCGGCTTTCCAGTTGGAGGGGTTTTCCTCGTTCTCGGTTTTGACCGTCCCTATGCCGGGGCCGAGCGTGAGGGACCATGCGGGAAGCTCCGCAGGAACCTTGCCGGTGTTGCGGGCGCGCAGCTCAAGCCTGCCGAGGCTGCCTTCCTGGCTGAAGCGGTAGGTTTTAGTTAAGATTATTCCGCCGGGGGCCGCCGCCTCGAAAGTGACTTCCGAAGACGTGCGGGATTTCTCGGTGAAGATGAGGCCGGGCATCGTGGAAAAGAAACCCGGGTTCTTGACCATCACCATCTCGGCCGAGCTTACCGGGCCGTAGAAATGGGCGCTTTCAATGGCTGCACCGGCGGGGGCGATGGCGATGTCGGTTTTATCCGCCTTGTAATGGGTTGTCTTGCCCTGCGAGAGGACTGGGGACGAAGGAACTGCTGCCGCCGTGGTAGGAGCCGTGGCTTTTGACGGGGCCTGCTGTATGGACGCCGCGACCGGGGCGTTTGAACCGGGGGCGGGCTTGTCCTTCTGGCCCTTTTCCGCCCACATGAACCACGCGACATAGACTACTATCGAGAGGGAGACTGCGATAAAGAGATTTTTATTCATTAAAACGTTGCCTCAACAGCGGATTTCGGGCGCGTATGCGTCCGGATGGAGTGATGACAGCCGTTTTATGAAGGGAATTGTCCCGTTTTACGTTGATGGCGCGTATCCGATTTCTGGCGGCCCGGGGACCTTATCACCGTTACGGGGATGAGGCGCCTTATACCGCTTTTGGAGGAACCGGATCCCACCCGCCGGGGTGGAATGGGTGGCACTTCGCCACGCGACGCGCTGCGAGATACAAACCGTAAAATGGGCCATGCACGGCGAGGGCTTCCCCCGCGTATTGCGTGCAGGTTGGGACGAAACGGCAAGCGCGCGGCCCCAGAAGGGGCCTCAGCATTCTGAAAGCGTAAAGGCACGCGCGCAGCAACGCCGACAACGCGTCACTGAGGAGCCTGGCCGGATTCGTCCAGAAGGACGCCGGCTTTTCTCCACAGCTCGAAAAGTGCCTTTTCTGCGCAATGATAGTCATTTGCCGTTATGCCTCCGCGGGGATATATTATGTAATCCCTGCCGGAAGCCAGTTTCCCGCAGTTCTTGCGGAAAATCTCCCTGACAATCCTCTTCGCGCGGTTTCTGTCCACCGCGCCGCCCAGATTCTTCCTGGACGCTATCACTCCAAGCCGCCGCGCAGCGGCGCCGCGCGGCGAACTTTTACTCCACAAAATGAAATCCCGGGTGGCCGTCTTTCTGCCCTCCGCCAGCACGGCGGAAAATTCGTTTTTAAGCTTGACGCGCTTTGACCGGGATAACCCAAGCGACTTCACTATATCTTGGGAATGAGATGCTTTCTGCCTTTTTTCCGGCGGGCGGACAACACCTTGCGGCCGCCTGCGGTTTTCATTCTGGCCCGAAAGCCTATGGACTTGCTTCTGCGTCTTCTGTTTGGTCTGTATGTGGGTAGCATAGTGATCTTATTATAGTAAATTGCCGCCAAAAAGTATAAGCTTTATTTATGCACAGCGTTGAGCCCGCAATCGTCCTCGCCCGCAGGAATATCCGGGAATACGACCGCATCATATCCGTATACACCCGCGGAAGGGGCAGGCTTACCCTGCGCGTGCCGGGAGTCAACAGGCCGCGCGGAAAGCTGAAGGCCATAAGCGAGCCATTCTCCTGGAGCGAATTCCGCATTGCCTCTTCCTCCGCCGGTCTTGGCGGCACGGTAAGCGGCGGCAAGATAATAAGCGTTTTCCCCGCCATCCGGGCCGATCTGATGCGCACTCGTCTTGCCCTGCATTTCTGCGAGCTGGTCCTCCGCATGACGCCGGAAAGCCAGCCCAGCCGCGAAAAATACAACCTGCTTGTCTCGGCCCTCTCCGAGCTTGAGCGCCGCTCCGCGCCGCACGCCTTGCGCGCGGCATTCACTCTGCGCCTGATGCGCGAGGCCGGACTGGGCCTCGACAGGCCGGTCCTCGGCATAAACACCGACTTCTGGGTCCAGCTTCACGACGCGCCGTTTTCCGACCTGGAGGATTCGGACCTTGACCCGCGCGATTTGGAGAAGGCCTCCCGCGTCGTCGCCCGCTTCTGCGAAACGCATCTGGAACGCCCGCTCAGGTCCGTGATGGCTTTCGCCTCGGAACGCGGAACGGTCCGCCCGCATTGAAGCCCCTCCCCATATTTTGAGATAATCACCTAATACGGTAAAAACTTTCCCGTCAGGATGGTCTCCATGAATTTTCAGGATATAGTCCACACGCTCGAGATGTACTGGAAGAAAGAGGGCTGCGCTCTCCTTTATCCTTATGATTTGGAAAAGGGAGCGGGCACTTTCAATCCCGCCACTTTTTTCGGCTCCCTGACCTCGAAGCCTCAGGCCTGCGCGTACATAGAGCCGTGCCGCCGCCCCACCGACGGGCGTTACGGGGAGAATCCCAACCGTTTCGGCAAATATTACCAGTATCAGGTTCTCATAAAGCCCGCGCCGCAGGACATACAGCTGAAATACCTCGGCTCCCTGAAGGCCATCGGCCTGGACCCTGCCGAGCATGACGTCCGCTGGATAGAGGACGACTGGGAATCCCCCACCCTCGGCGCTTCCGGCGTGGGCTGGGAAGTGTGGCTTGACGGCATGGAGATAACGCAGTTCACCTATTTCCAGAACATGGCCGGTTTCCAGCTCTTCCCCATCACGGTGGAGATTACCTACGGCCTTGAGCGCATCGCGATGTATTCCCAGAAGAAGCGCAACGGCTACGAGCTTATGTGGAACGACACCGTCACCTACGGAGACCTCCACCTTGAGCAGGAGCGCCAGTTCTCCCATTACAATTTCGAGGAGTCAAACCCGGAAAACCTGCGCCGCTACTTCAAGGAATTCGAGGCGGAGTCCCATGCCCTGGCGGAGAAGGGGCTTTACCTGCCCGCCTACGACGCCACGATGAAGTGTTCCCACAATTTCAACCTGCTGGACGCGCGCGGCGCCATATCGGTGACCGAGCGCACGCAGATGATAGGCCGCGTGCGGGCCATGGCCCGCAAGTGCGCCCGGGCCTATGTGAACGCCGTGGAACCGCAGAAAGAGGAGGCCGCCGTAAAGGCGTAAACAAATGAACAACGCTTTGCTTGAAGTCGGAATCGAACACCTGCCCGCGCGTTTCCTACAGCCCGCGCTTGAACAGCTTGCCGAGAAGGTTGCCTCCGCGCTGAAGGAGCGGCGTCTTGAATTCAGGGCCGTCAGTACTTGCGGAACGATGCGCCGTCTCGCCGTGATTATAGAAGGCGTGGCGGAACGGTCGCCGGACATGGAAAAGGAAGTCTCCGGTCCTCCCTGGCGACTGCTCAAAAACGACAAGGGCGAGTTTACCCCCCAGAGCGCGGGCTTCGCCCGCTCGAATGGCATCAAGCCGGAAGAACTGGTGAAAATCAATTCCCCCAAGGGCGAGCTGATGTCCGCCAAAAAGGTCATAAAGGGAGAGACCGCTCAGGCCATTCTTTGCGATGTCCTCCCCGCGGCGGTGGCCTCCCTGCAGTTCCCCAAGAACATGATATGGGAGCCGGGAAGATTCCGCTTCGCCCGCCCCCTGCGCTGCATGGCGGCGCTTTACGGGACGGAAGTCCTATCCTTTGAGCTGGCCGGCGTGAAGACCGGCAATTCCACGCCGCAGGCGCTCATGCACGGCAAAAAGTGGATTGAAATAAAATCGGCCGATTCCTACGTGGAAATCCTGCGCTCCGCCGGAATACTTGTGTCCGCTAAGGAGCGCGAGGAATCCCTCCGGAAGCAGTTGGCGGCGGAAGCGGCAAAACTCGGGGTGGAGCCGGACCTTGACGCGGCGCTGATTGCCGAAACCGTCAATATGACCGAATTCCCTGTCGTCGTTGTTGGCAATTTCAATGACAAGTTCCTGATGCTTCCGCGGGACTTCATCACCACGGTTTTCAAGAAGCAGCTCAAGTTCTTCCCCCTTTATAAAAAGGACGGGGGCGTGGCTTCCAATTTCATCGCCGTGCGCGACGGTTCCGGCGCGAATCAGGACGAGGTGCGCCAGGGATTCGAGAGCGTGCTGGAAGCCCGGTTCTCCGACGCGGTGTTCTTCTTTGAAAATGATCTCAAAAAGCCGCTTGAGGATATGCGCGAGAAGCTCCGGGACGCGCTGTTCCACGAAAAGCTCGGCACCATTTACCAGAAGAGCGCGCGCGTGGAGAGCCTCGCGTCCTGGATTTGCGGCGAACTGCGGCAGGAAATTCCGCTCGACGAGCACGGCGTCAGGGAAGCCGCGCGCCTAGCCTACGCGGACCTTACCAGCGACGTGGTGCGCGAATTTCCCGAACTTCAGGGCTATATGGGCGGCGTTTACGCCGACCGCGCGGGGAAAGTTACCAAAGTGGCGATGGCCATAAGGGAGTTCTACTATCCCTCCTCCACCACTTCCCCCCTGCCCCTTACGCTTGAGTCCGCCGTGGTCTCCCTCGCCGGCAAGATGGATACGCTGGCCGGGGATTTCTCGGCGGGAGTCATTCCCACCGGGTCTGAAGACCCGCACGGCCTGCGCCGCCAGGCTTTCGGCGCGGTGCGCATTCTGCTGGAAAAGAATATACCGCTGTCCGTTCGAGCCCTTGCCTCCCGCGCGCTTGAACTATGCGCCGCCGACTATACCGACAAGGCCGGTTTCGACAAGGCCGGGGTGCTGGCGCAGATTGAGGAATTCGTCTGGCAGCGCGCCGAGAACGTGTTCGCGGAAAAAGGCCTGCGCTTCGACGAGGTTCGCGCGGTAAAGAAATTCGCCGCGGGCGCTTCAGCCCGGCCGCTGGTGGAGGTGTTCCAGCGCGTGCAGGCGCTGCACAATGTCAGGAAAAACCCGGACTTCGAATCCATCGCCGGTTCGTACAAGCGCGTTTCCAACATACTCAAGCAGGCTGAAGGCGCTCAGGACGGAGTGGATGAAAAGCTTCTCGGGCAGAATGACGCGGAGGCTTCGCTTTACTCGCAGCTTCGGAAAGTGCGCGCGACGGTGGAGCCATCCCTGTCCGGCCTGTCCGGACATCCCCTGGCGCAGGAGGATTTCGAGGGCGCGCTCCGGAACATGGTCGGCCTCAAGCCCTATGTGGATGCGTTCTTCGACAAGGTCATGGTCATGGACAAGGACCCGAATATCAAGCGCAACCGCATCGCCCTGGTGTCCGACATGCATCGGCTTCTCGGTACGGTGGCCGACCTGTCCCAATTGCAGTAGTCTGTTCCCAGCCTGAAGTTTTGCCGCCCGCAAGCGTTAGCTTGCGGGCGGTTTTCAGTTATAGACGCAATCTGTGGAATGTTGCGGGCGCTGTCTGCTCGAAATCCAGATTCCGCAACGAAAGGGAAATCTCGCTTCCAGTGTGGTGTTGAGAGATGTTAGGGCCTGTCTAAAGTTTCTCTTTCGCGGCGAAAGCGGGATTTTGGGCTCTGACAAAGGGAACGAAGACAGAGGCCAAAAGCGCGGTTTGCAGCAGAATATGGAGACTTTAGACGGGTCCCTAGTAGTTTGAGTTTGTGCGGAAATGCAGCAAACCGTGCAGACTGCCGATAAGTACATCAATCAGCATGATCACAATCAGCGTAAGTAGTGCAAGTACGGAAAAGTTTCTGGCATGCATATATATGCCGGGCGGGGTACAAACTGCCTTCAGTGTATGAGTCCCGGCATCAAGGTGCAAAACAAGATAGTTGCCCCATGCCCTGATATCCTTCGTGTCCAGTTGCTTGCCGTCAACGTAAATTTGATTCCACTTGAATCTGGCTATGTTGGAGCGGAACCAGCCGGCTTTTGTCACATTAACAGAAGCCTGCTCAACCCTGCCGAAGGGTCTCTTGCTGACAGGAAAATTTACGTCATTTTCAAACGGACCAGTAATTTCCGGAATGCTGCAACTTGTGTAGTCGGCTTTTGAATAGTATGTGGCCGGGAAAGTTTCGTATTGCTCCGCGCCCGTGTTGATCAGAATATTTTTTACCGCATTGAGATGCTCCAATTTTATCAAGACTGAAGAAAAGGAAAGGGTCATAATTATTGTCAGGCAGACAAAAAAGTGTGGAGTGCCGTTTGTTCTTATTCTGCAGAAAACCAGCAAAAGCACGAGTATCAGGAATATGGCGATATTTTGGTAGGTTACCATTCTGTAGCAAAACTGAACTGCAGACAATATTGAGGGCAGGTATTGATACACATTTTCTGAAAGAGAAAGCAGGCTGGCTATAAATAAATAGGCGAGCGAGAGAATAACCGCGAATCCCATATGCTTCGCATATTTATGCTCTTTTTTTATGCTCGCGAATTTCAACAGCAGTATGCCCAGGAACAAGAGACACATATTAATCTGGGTGTCCAAATAAGGTGTGGAGACATGGGCAATTCCCTGTCGGGCTATTCGCTCATCAATCGAGGACAGCAAAGGACTGAACCTGTGCAGCCAACTGTCTATGCCATTGGAAAACCAGCGCACTTTTGTTGCTTTCACGATATGCAAGTCATGGTTCAATAGGACAGGATATGCCACTGGAAATATTAAAATCAGGGAAATGACTGCAAGCACTATACAATAAACTTTGTTGTGCTTTAGAAACTCCAACAGGAAAGGCAGGAAAATCATGCTGACAAAGACAATGCTTAGCATGAACAGCATGGCGGTTATCGGGTGTGTGCCCACGCACAAAACCATGCTGATGCAGAAATAAGCCAAACACCGTAACTTGGTCATTCCCTGAAACTGTTCCCTGTCCAGAATTAGAAGCAAAAATATGCACAGAGCGACAAAAGCCAAAGTGGTCGCCACGAATTCTGTTAATGCCGCGCGGTTGTACAAATTGGTAAGAGGGTATATGGACCATGTTACCAGTACGGAAACCGCATGAGATATCAGTTCGTTCCCTGACAGTCTGTAAATCAGTCTGTTGCATGCATAGTACTGAAGCAGGAAGAGCGTAATTATGACAAGCCGCAACGCCAATGCCGGCCCGGTAACGCTGCTCATCATACCAATCAAAGGGTAAAACAAGGCGCCATAAAATATCGGCTGGGGCGATAGCGCGTATTCCGACAGGTTTACGGTTAACGGGAAAGCATGGTTGGAGCGGAAAAATTCCCCCGTATAACCTATAGTCCAGACATGGTTATGCCAATCGACATAATAAGTGGCGGTAAGATCAAGCAATGGGAAAACCACCAGTAGAATCGGAATGCCCAGGCTTAAGTCCGAAAGGAAAAGGCGTTTTGCTTCTCCATTCAGATATTCCAGTTTTTTCGCCAGCATCGCTGTCACCAGCGCGATAAGCGTCAGTATGTTCAGTGTTTTCCCTAAATCCAGCCAGGACAGCGTTGCCGTCGATTGCGGAGAATATGCGCATTCCAGGGTGAAATCTTCGATTTTGCCGGAGAAATTTATCTTCCTGCCGTAACCGGTCCCGGCGGCAATATTCCATGCCTTGATAGGGGTATTGTCGCGTCGTGCGAGATTATAAATGATAGCGCCGGGCTGTTTCGTGTAAATGGAAGGTTCTTTGTCAATGCGAACTTCCAGCTTGTGCAAAGTTTTTTTAATAGCGACAAAATACCACCGGTCTAATTCAACCGGTTCGTAAACTTTATCAAACATGTTTTTCCGGCCGGAAAGGAACAGGCTCAATCCGCTTCCCACCAGTTGTCCGAGCTCCATTCTCGTTCCATCCGACGTGACCGCCGTCCGGTGTGCATTGTCAGAAGTGGAATCAGGAGGGGCTTTTATCCTGAAACGGATATTTAGTTCTGTGACTGTTTTATCCAGTGCGCCGAGAAGTCCTGCATTTTCAAGATTATTGTCCGTCGATTGGCTGTCATAGCTGACAGCCGGGTAGGTTATTTTTTGCGTGCCGATATCACTGAAGGCGGTCAATGCGCCCAAAGTGATGAATGCTATGACTGTCGCCGGCAGCAACTTCCTGCTGAGGTTTCCTGTGGCACTCTCGAATTGTTTTGACTCTGTTTGCCGTGACGGCTTGTGTATGAGGGAAATCAGGGATACCAATACCCAAACAGCGGTCAGCAATGATAGCACGAAACTAATGGTTGGCACTTATCTATACCTCTGAAGGAACGCGAGAGTTTTTGGCCTTCAAGCTTACTTCATTTTCCGGTTCTAACTCCGCATTTGCTGAAGGCCCTGCATCGTGATGGGTCGTGCTGCTTGAGTCCAGTGACCGCTGCATTGGTCTAATGACCGATACAATCAACGTAATCATTAATGATTCTATCCTCTTGCCGGTTGGCTGTCAATCAGCCGAATTCTTTCGGTAATTTTGCTATAGTAGTAACAGCGGGCGGGGTCTGTTATGGCTCCGCCTCCGCACAATACCATACAGGATTGTCCTAATTTAACATGCACTCAATGGATTTGCTGAAGGATATCAGTCTCGGCATCATATTCTCCGTGGCTGTGGCTCATGTCGCACGCCTGTTTCGCCAGCCGCTCATTCTGGGTTATGTGGTAGGTGGAGCTATGCTTGGGCCGGTACTAGGCCTTGGCCTTATCACTGATGAAGTCAGCATCGAGTTCATATCTGAAATCGGCCTAATTTTCCTGCTTTTCATAATCGGACTTGAAATAAATATCCGCGAACTGATGAAGATGGGCAAGTCCATCATCGTAACCGGTTTTTTCCAGTTCGCGGCGTGCGCCCTGCTAGGTTACGGCGCGTTCTATCTTTTCGGCGCGTTCCCTCTGGCGCATGACAGGCTTTACATGGCCATAGGGCTTGCCCTCAGCTCCACCCTTATAGTGGTCAAGCTGCTTAACGACAAGTTCGAGACTTTCACCCTTGCCGGAAAACTGACCATCAGCGTGCTAGTGCTGCAGGACATCTGGGCCATCATCTTCATGGCTTTTCAGCCCAACCTGCAGTCCCCCCAGCTTGGCGGCTTGCTGCTTTCCTTCATAAAAGGCTTCGCCCTGATAGGCGCGGCGTTCATGCTGAGCCGCTATCTGCTTGGCAGGGTGTTTTCTTCCGCCGCCAAAAGCCCGGAACTGGTTCTTCTTACGTCCATCGCCTGGTGCTTCCTTCTGTGCTCGGTTTCTGAAAAAATCGGTCTTTCAAAGGAAATGGGAGCCCTGATTGCCGGCATGTCCATAGCCGCGTTCCCCTACGGGGCGGATATTATAGGCAAGCTGTCCGGCATTCGCGATTTCTTCGTGACACTCTTCTTCGTTTCCCTCGGCCTCAAGATACCGGTGCTGTCACTGGGCGATATCGGGGTCGCGGTGGCCCTCAGCGTGTTCGTGATTCTGACCCGCCTGCTTTCCGTGCCTTTCATCGCGGTCAGGATGAAGCTCGGCCTGCGGGCCGGGATAATCTCGGCGCTTAACCTGTCGCAGATAAGTGAATTCTCTCTGGTCATAATGGCCCTTGGCGTGGGGTACGGGCATATTTCCCCTTCCGCGCAGCCGATAATGCTCACCTCCATGCTGATGGCTGCCATAATGGCAACCTATATAATCAACTACAACGACAGGCTCGCCAAGTTGCTTGCCGGGTGCCTGGGGCGGAATATTCAGGATGAGGACGCTCCGCAGGCTGCCGGGACCGAACATCCGGCGAAAGATATCATCTTTCTGGGCTGTTTCCGGGAGGGCATGTTTCTGCTCGATGCGGTGGATAAATACGCTCCGGAGCTGAAAAGCCGGGTTCTTGTGGTGGATTTCAACCAGTCGCTCAAGGAGCCGCTGTCCGCGCGCGGATACGAATGGGAGTACGGCGACCTGAGCAATCCTGAAACGCTCTCCCATATCGGCATAGACAAGGCTTCTGTCGTGGTCTGCACCATAGGCGATATATTTCTCAAGGGAACCAACAATCTGCGGCTGCTGCGGCAGATGAAGACGCTTGCTCCGTCAGCGAAGAAGATAATGCTGGCGGAGGACTCATCTTCCGCGCAGGCTTTGACGGCGGAAGGCGCGGACAGCGTCATCATATCAGGGCAGGTTTCCGGGCAGGCAATTTTCGACAGTCTCAAAAATCTGGTTTAGTTTTCTGTTTGTAAAGCCGTCAGTTCAGTGTTCACTTGGGGGTAGGGTATGAAGAATGCTGGTGTTGCGGCGTGTTTTGCCGCGTTCTGGCTGTTTGTTGCGCCTGTTTCTTCTTTTGCTATGACTGCCGAGGCTTCCGCGTTGTTTGACCGGCTCGGCGTGAAGCTTTCCGACGCGGACCTTTACCGTGTAAGGGAGTTTTACAATTTCTGGCATGGAAAGGGCGAAACAATCTGGCCCGGCGTGAATGTTTCCTCTTTCCCGATACAGTTTGTTTTCCCAGAGAAGTCCGATCTCCTTATAGGTCATTCCAATCCTCCGAAGGAATGCCAGGCCGCAGGGTTCAGAATGCCCGTTCTGGAAAAAGATTTCTGCTGGATGCAGGACAAAACATTCATGTACGGCGCCATGTCCGGGCGGGTAAACAAGGTCCCGACCCTTTCGGTAAATACGATGGACGTCTATGACTATTATGCCACCGGTATTATTAGAAAAAGCAATCCCAAGGCGGATAAGTATTCCAAGCCTTACTTGCTTTTCCTGGGAGAGCTCGCACATGAAACCTTTCACGCTTTTCAGTCTTCGGAGAGCGAATATCTGCCGGCCGCCGCACGGGAACACAAGCCGCTGCGCCTAACAAAAATCGACTATCCGTATCAGGATGAGGAAAACTGCCTCCTGCTTGGGCTTGAGGGCAGGATTCTTGCCGCTCTTCTTGACGAGTCTTCCCCGGAATCCGCAAGCGGACTGTGGCGTGATTTCTCGGCAGTTCGCACAAAGAGGCATGGACGACTCCCTGCGGATATCGTGATGATTGAGCGGCTTATGGAGCTGAAGGAAGGCACGGCACAGTATGTGGGCTGGTCGGTCCAGTACGGCAAAAATGACAGCGTCCGTCCTCTGGCGGAAACGTTGCTTGATTCTCGTTTTTCGGGCTACTCTTCCACTGATACGCTTAAAGATATCATGCGGCAGAGCCTGCTCCGGCTTGGCGAGCCTTCCATGAGCCGCTGGATGCTCTACGTCTATTACACCGGCGCGGCCATGTCCTTCAGTCTGGATAAGGCTGTTCCTGACTGGAAGAATCAGGCCTTCCGGCGCCTGGACGGGCTGACTGGCGGGCTGGATACCGTTCTTTTTGAAACCGTTCCGCAGATTAAGGATGCCGAGGACAAGCTGAAGTCCGTCTATGCCCGCTATGGGGCCGATGCCATGCGCAAGGATATTTCCGCCGCGCTGGCCAGGGATTTGGAGGCTAATAGCCGAAAGCTGGAAGGATTCGGCGCGTCCGGCGGGAAGCACTACCGGCTGATTTTCGACAAGGCACGACCGGAGGATGTCGTGGTTATGGGCCCGGTGCTTCTTACCGAGTATCGTGAGAAGCGCGTCTTTGAAGCTGGAGCCAGCAAGCTGATGTGGATTGACGATAACTGGGATTCCATCTCTGAAGTCACTTTTTCCAAAGCTCTGCCGCTTCTGATAAACAGGAAGACTGGCGAAGCGGACATAGTTGTTCCGGACAAGGATTTTTCCGAGCCTAAAATAACCGCCGGTAAATCCGAAAAATCTCCGGACGGGGAAACGTATTCCGGCGGGGTGGAGTTCTCCAATGGAATATGGGAATGGAAGGGAGAGTGGCTCGAAGTCGGCAGGGATAAGGGCATAACGACCCTTCGTTTCCATGCCGCACCCCAAAAATAGGTGCGAAAACGAAAGGAACACTTCGTGGCCCCGCTTATGCGGGGCCTTCTTATTGTCGGGGAATTTGACAGGGCCGTCGCTAGAGGAGGTAGTTGTTTTCCTTGCAGGCCGTCTGGAGCGTTCGGAGTTCGTAAGTCTCAAAGCCGGAGCTTATGAACGGGTCCTGCTCCGCCAGACGTCGGGCCTCGTCGGCGGAAGAGGCTCTTATTATCACCATGCCGCCCTTGTAATCCAGAAAAGGCCCGCATATAACGAGGCGTCCGTCCGCGTCCAGTTTTTTTAGATGGGCGACATGGGCTTCTATCAGCGTGGGAGTGAATTTGCTCCTGCCGCTGTGGGACATCAGATATGCGTAAACCGTGAACCCGGAATCAGTGTTCGACATATTTTCCCCCGTCCGTTGCCGCCGTATCCTTCCGCTATTCCCCGGTCCAGAGTGTGCCGTTCTTGTTGCAAAGCTTGCGTCTTACCGTGCCGCCGGTGCCGAAGGCTCCTGGAGAAACTTCCGGCAGTATTGTCTGGTCTCCCGCCCGGTATTTGCGCAGGTAGTCCAGCAGATAATCGTTGGAGTCCATCGGATTTACTTTTGCCGTAGGTATGAAGTAGGTCGTGCCGGTTTTTTCGGTGATTATCTGCATCTTGTTGAACTTGATAAGGGTCTCGTCGGAACACTGCGTCGCGCGCAGAAGCCAGCTGTGTTCCGCCTCGGAAAATTCCTCATATCCGGCCTTTCGCAGTTCCTCCGCCTTGTTTGCCCCTCCGGCGGTCGGCGGCTTTCCCTGAGCGCCGGGAGCGGCTGCCTGAACCTGTTTGGCCGGACCGGTGAACTTTGCCGGAGCCGCCTTTTTAGTTTCACCGGGGTCTTTCTCGGGGCGCAGGGCGCACCACGCCTTGCCGGAAGGAGCTTTGAGCCTTGAATTGACCACCACAGTTCCCCAGACGGGAGAACGGTCGTCGGAGAAATAGAGCCATCCCCCCTTGCCGGTTACGGCTTCGCAGGGGTTTATGTAAGTGTCGTTATCCACGTTCGCCGTTTTAGCAGCTGGTTTTCCCCCTGCCGCGACTTCCGGAATGGATGATAGATAGGCGGTTGTAAGGGCGGACAGGGTGGCGGGATATGTGCCGTTGTCCAGTTTATATGTCTCCAGAGCGGTTTTAAGCGCGGCCAGACCTTTGCGGGCCTGCGCCTCTTTCTGGCGAGGTGTTGAGGCCTCCCAGTCCGTGTCCTTCAGTTCTTCCTCCAGAAGCGCCAGCCGGGCGGCGAGTTTATCCCTTGTCTGGGCCGGCGGAGGTGCGGCCTCGTTGAGCGCGGTCTGTACCGCGCTCATGGCCGCCAGTATCGCAGCGGTCTTTGCCGCTGGGGTTTTAGCGCAGAACTGGTTTAGTACCGCGTAATCCTTTGCGAAGATGGCGGCATTGGCCTTGAAATCAAGCTGGTCCCGGTCTTTGAGTGCCGAGCCGAGGGCCTCCCTTACCGCCTGTCTGAAATCGTACATGGCGGTCATCAGCGGCTGGGTGGCAAGGTCTGGCTGCAGCGCCGCTACGGCGTCTGCCGTGGGCTTGAACGCTGTCGCGGCGGCGCATGTTTCAGACGGGGCCTGAGGCTGCTGCGCCGGCGCGCCGGTCTGCGCCGCCAGCCCCGCGGCCTGCAAGAATATCAAGGGGACCAGCAGATGTTTTTTCATAAATCAGAACGGATAGCCTACCCGTATGATGGTGTTCAGTCCTTCCCTGCCTATGGCGAAGTCCGCCGTCGCCACCACCTGCGGACGCAGGACTATGCGTATGCCCGCGCCGTAGCCTATCTGGAAGTTCGTCGATTTTATGTCCGACACGTTTCTGAATACCTGTCCCATATCCAGGAAGGGCGATATCTCGAATTCGGAAAAGAAATTGAGCACCGGCAGGCGTGAGACGGTGAACCTCTGTTCCACGTTGAAGACCACCTTGCCCCGGTCCACGAAGCGTCCGTCTCCGACGGAGCGTAGGCCGGTCCCTTCGCCCAGCACCGGCATTCCATAGAAGGGGATTTCGTTGCCCTGGAGATGCTGGAAGAGCGCGTGCAGCGCGGTTACGCTCCGGCCCGTTTTCTTGGCGTTTATATAATGCTTGGCTTCAGCCTGATAGGTGGCGTAGGAATAGTCGCTGCCGAAACCCTTGAAGCCGGGCGTCACCGAGACTGACGCGTATGAGCCGTTGCGCGGTATTGTAGGGTGGTCCGTGCTGTCGTAGAAGAATTGGAGGCGGTGCGTCATCATGTCCTTGCCTTTTTCCGTGACGCTGTAGACCTGCGGATATTCGTCGCTCAGTTGCGGCGCCGTAGGCACCGGGCCTTCCGTCGTCTTGTATCTGTAATATGAGTGCGTGAAGTCTATGTAAAAGTTGTTCGGCAAGGGGATGCTGACTGTGGCTTCCTCGCCGGTCAGGTTCAGTGCGAAGGTTGCCCTGTCGCTTTCGCTTGTCCCCTGCCCTATTCCGTAGAAGGAGGCCTTGCCGTTGACCCAGTGGCGGGCTTCCAGGTTGACGCGGTATTTCGTCCCCCAGAGTTCCGGGTCGAAGTAACGGAGGAACAGTTCCCTTGCCACCACCGTCGAGTATGATGCGCGCACTAGGGCCATGTTCTTGTCGCTGGGGAATATGTAATGCCTGTGGGTAATGGAAAGATGCAGGTAGCGGTTGTAGCTTATGGACGGCGCGAATACCGAGCTTATGGCCTGCCGTTTGTCATCCCTGATGGCGAGTATGGGCATGACGCCGTAGTTGGCGCCGAGGTCCTTGCTGGAGTCCAGCATCGGCAGAAGGAGCAGCGGGCCTTTTTTCGTCGAAATGACTATATGTCGGGCCACCACGTCGGCCCAGCTGTCCGTGCCGGTGTCCAGCGGCTTGGAAAGCGGGGCTGTCATCTGGTTCCTGACCTCCACGAACTGCGAAGGGCCGAGCAGAGTGGGGTCGAAGACCGTGGAGTAATCCGCGTCGGCCGCATGAGCGGCCGCCGTTGCGACGGCAATAAAGGAGGCCAGCAGCAGTTTTTTCATCGGTGGCTGCCTCTGGCTATAGGCATGCGCCGCCCGATGCCGAAGGCTTTCGGCGTAAGCTTGATTCCGGGCGCGGCCTGCCTGCGTTTGAACTCGGCGCGGTCTATGCGGTTAAGAAGGTTCCGCACGATTTCCGCCGGATAGCCGAGGGCGGTTATCTCGCTCTCGCTTTTCCCATCCTCAACGTATGCGGCGAGTATGGGGTCCAGCGTCTCGTAAGGGGGCAGGTCGTCCTGGTCGGTCTGGCCGGGGCGCAGCTCCGCCGATGGCGGACGGGTTATGGTGCGGCGCGGAATGGGGTTGCCGCGCGTTTCATTTATGAAATTCGCCACCGCGTAAACGGTTTCCTTAACGGCGTCGCCCAGCACGTCCAGTCCGCCGCACATGTCGCCGTAAAGCGTGCTGTAGCCTACGGCCAGTTCGCTCTTGTTCCCGGTGGAAAGAAGCATCGCGCCGAATTTGTTCGACACCGCCATGAGGAGCGCGCCCCTCACGCGGGCCTGAAGATTTTCCTCGGTGATGTCCGGCTTGCGTCCCTCGAAGACCGGCGCCAGCTCCCTGTTGTACGCCTCGAATATGCCGGTTATGGGTATCTCGTAAAACTTCACGCCCAGATTTTTCGCCAGCGCGCGCGCGTCGTCGCGGCTCATTTTCGAGGTGTAGGGAGAGGGCATGGAAATACCTATGACGTTCTCCCCTCCTATGGCGTTGGCCGCCAGGCAGGCCACAACGGCGGAGTCTATGCCTCCGCTCAGGCCGACCGCCACCGCCTTGAAGCCGCATTTTGAAAGGTAATCCTTTATTCCCAGCTCCAGCGCCTGCGTAACTTCCTGCGGCCAGGGGGTGGGTTTCCATTCCAGCGGCTTGGGCAGGCGTTCCGTGTCCACTATGAAAAAATCCTCCGCGAACTGCCTGCCCCGCGCCACGAGGCCGCCCTTCCCGTCGAACACCATGCTGTTGCCGTCAAAGACTATCTCGTCGTTGGCGCAGCACTGGTTGACGTAGACGAATGGCACCCCTGCGGCCTTCGCCCTTTCCTTTATCAGTTCATGGCGCATGGCCGGCTTGCCGCGGTAGTATGGGGAGGCTGACAGGTTTATCATCAGCTCCGGCTTTTCCTTTATAAGGCCGGACACAGGGTCCTTTCCGTAAAGGCGGCCTTTGCCCGACGAAACGTTCCACACGTCCTCGCAGATGGTCAGGCCTATGCGCTCGCCTTTGAAGATGAAAGAGGGGTTGCTTTCCGCCGAGGAGAAGTACCTCTCCTCGTCGAAAACGTCGTATGTGGGCAGCAGCGTCTTGGAGCGTTTCGCCGCGATTTTACCCCTGTGGAGTATGGCGGCGGAATTGAAGTGGGCTTTGCCGGTGCCGGAAGTGTTTCTGTCTACGAAGCCGACCGCCAGCGCCGTGTCGCCCGCGGCGGCGGCGAGCGTGTCCAGCGCCGCGAGGTTCGCCTGCACGAAGCCCCTGTCGTCCCACAGGTCCCAGGCCGGATAGCCCGTCAGCGCGCATTCGGGAAAGACGCAGAGGTCGGCTCCGTGGCCGGAGGCTTTTTTCCCCGCCGCCATTATTTTTGCGGCGTTTCCTTTAATGTCGCCGACCTTGGTGTTTATCTGCGCTATGGCTATCTTCATAAGATTGTATCCGCGATTCCTTGTCAAATCGTTCCGGCGGTCCCGTGGGGCGGGTCTTCGCCGCGCGCCGGAATGTGCCTGACGGCGCAGTGTAATTATAGGATTTTTCGGTATAATATGTTTATGTTCACCCGCTCTTCCTTTCCGCCATTTGTGTTCGGGGGCGGTTTTTTGCTATAACATTATGTGAACGGAAATTTGCCCGAAATCCATAGAAGCGCTCTTCTGGAATCGCGAAGCAAAATTTCAATTTGACAAACGACAACAGGTAGTCGACACTCTCGGAGGAAACGACATAATGCAGAATGTTTCAATGAAGACCATGCTTGAGGCGGGCGTCCACTTCGGACACCAGACATCCCGCTGGAATCCTAAAATGGGCCGCTACATATTCGGCTCTCGCAACGGGATACACATACTCGACCTTCAGAAAACCGCCAAAGAGCTCAAGAAGGCCTACACCTATCTCAAGGACAAAGCCCAGGCCGGGGCGCGCTTCCTCTTCGTCGGCACCAAAAAGCAGGCGCAGGAAATAATAAAGAACGAGGCCATCCGCGCCAACATCCCCTGCGTGCACGAGAAGTGGCTGGGCGGCACGCTCACCAATTTCTCCACCGTCCGCCGCTCCGTCGAACGGCTGAACGAGCTCGAGAAGTGGGAGAAGGAAGGCCTCTTCAAGGCCATCTCCAAGAAGGAAGTTTCCCGCCTCACCAAGGAAATGAACCGCCTTCGCAAGCTTCTCTACGGCATACGCGAGATGCGCGAGCTTCCCGACGTGATGTTCGTCATCGACCCCGTCGAGGATTCCGGCGCGATAGCCGAAGCCAAGCGCCTCGGCATCTCCATCGTGGCCGTCTGCGACACCAATTCCGACCCGGACGTTGTTGACTATCCCATCCCGGGCAATGACGACGCCGCCCGCTCCATAAAGCTGTTCTGCGGCCTCGCCGCCGACGCGATAATCGAGGGCCGCAAGGCCGCCGAAGCCGCCGCCGGCCCCCAGCAGGAAGCCGAAGTCGCCGCCGCCGAAGCAGCACCCGCGCCCGCCGCTGCACCCGCAGCCCCGTCCGCCTCTCAGCCCGCTTCGGCCGCTTAATAGCGCCATTTGATTCAGCCCCGCCCGCGCGCTATACGTGGGCGGGGTTTTTCGGAATAAAAGGACATAAATAATCATCCAGGAGACTTGGTCTTATGACAACAGGGACTTCACTTTCAGAGAAAATCAGCGTTCTGCGCGAAAAAACCGGCGCGGGCGTAATGGACTGCAAGCGCGCTCTCACCGACGCGCAGGGCGAAATCGACAAGGCCGTTGAAATCCTCCGCAAGAAGGGCCTGGCCGACGTGGCCAAGCGCTCCGGCCGCGTGACCAAGGAAGGCGTTGTGGCTGTCAAGATAGCCGCCGACGGCAAATCCGCCGCCATGGCCGAGCTTCTCTGCGAGACCGACTTCGTCGCCAAGACCCCCGATTTCCGCAAGCTCGCCGACGATATCTGCGAGTACGTTCTCAAGAATCCCAAGGCCGGCGATTACGCCGAGGAACAGGCCCTCAAGGACATGGTCCTCGCCGTCGCCCCCAAGATGGGCGAGAATATGTCCCTCCGCCGTGCGGTCAGCGTGACCGCCGCCTCTAACGGCGCGCTCAACTACTACCTTCACACCGACAGCAAGAAGGCCGCCATTGTCGAGGTCGTCTGCGAGGGAACCATGAACGCCGAAGCCGCCAGGAACGCCGCGAAGGAAATGGCGCTCCAGTCCGTGGCGCTTTCCCCCCGCTTCGTCCGCCGTGAGGAAGTGCCGGCCGCCGAGCTCGAGAAGGAAAAAGAGATTTACAAGACGCAGGCCGCCAACCAGGGCAAGCCCGCCGCCGCAGTCGAAAAGATGACCGAGGGCCGCATCCGCAAGTTCTACGAGGAAGTCTGCCTCGTCGACCAACCCAGCATCCGCGACCAGAAAGAGAGCGTTTCCGCCTACCTCGCCAAGCTCGGCAAGGAAGCGGGCTGCACCCTTACGGTGAAGCGGTTCGAGAGGTTCCTGCTGGGCAACTAGCCTATGCCTCAACGGATACTGCTTAAGCTGTCCGGAGAAGCGCTTTGCGAGCAGGGATTGAGGGGCGTATCCCCTCAGTCCCTGCAGCATATTGCGGGAGAGATATCCGACGCCGTAAAGACCGGCATACAGCTGGCCATCGTAGTGGGCGGCGGCAATATGTGGCGCGGCGCCAAGGACGGGGTGGGCATAGACCGTACCACTTCGGACTACATGGGCATGCTGGCTACGGTCATAAACGCGCTTGCCCTGCAGGCCGCCCTTGAGGAGCACGATGTCCCGACCCGCGTGCAGACCTCCATAGAGATGATAAGACTGGCCGAGCCGTTCATCCGGCGCCGTGCGGTCCGCCATCTGGAAAAGGGCCGCGTCGTCATCTTCGCGGGCGGCACGGGCAATCCCTATTTCACCACCGACACCGCAGCCGCGCTCCGCGCCTCGGAGATAGAGGCGGACATGATACTCAAGGCCACGCAGGTAGACGGGGTTTACTCCGACGACCCGCGTAAGAACCCGGACGCCAAGCTTTACAGGAAGCTTTCGCACATGGAGGCTCTCAGCCGCGGTCTGAAGGTGATGGACGCCGCCGCGCTTTCTCTCTGCCTTGAGAACAAGATACCCATACTGGTTTTCAATCTGCACAAGCCGGGCAACATAAAGCGCGCCATAAAAGGTTCGGGAGTGGGCACGCTTATTTCCTGATTCGCTGGAATTTCGGAGGATAACTATGGACGAGAATATCGGAATTGGACAGATGATGCAGGGCCTGGGCAAGGCCATGGACGCGCAGATAGACAGGCTTAAAAAGGACCTCGGCACCGTTCGCACCGGCAGGGCTTCCCCACAGCTGCTGGACAACATACGCGTCGACTACTACGGCTCTCAGGTTCCGCTGAAGCAGGTCGGGGCGGTTTCCGTGCCGGACGCCAAGACCCTCGAAATACAGCCGTGGGACCCTTCGGCCATCTCCGAGATAGAGAAGGCCATACAGAAGTCCGACCTAGGCATCACCCCCCGCAACGACGGCAAGGTCATCCGCATCACCATGCCGACCATGACCGAAGACCGCCGCAAGACCCTTGCGCGCACCATCGGCAAGCTGAGCGAGGAGTTCAAGATTTCCATCCGCAACGAGCGCCGCGACGCCGTCGAGAAGGTGAAGAAGTCCCTCAAGGTTAAGGAAATATCCGAGGACGACGCCAAGCGCTTCGAGACCGACATACAGAAAATGACGGACACCTACACCAAGAAGGTGGACGACCTGGTGGCGGAGAAGAGCAAAGAAGTGATGACGGTTTAGGGCCTGATGGCTGAAACTGAGCACAAGCTTCCCGAAAACATAGACCCCGCCCGTTTGCCCGCCCATATAGCCATAATCATGGACGGCAACGGGCGGTGGGCTAAAAAACGCGGCCTCCCCCGCGCGGCCGGCCACAGGGCCGGAGCGATGATAGTGGAGGACATGGCCGAGGCCTGCTCCAAAATAGGCGTGAAGGCGTTGACGCTTTACGCCTTTTCGACCGAGAACTGGTCCCGCCCGGCGGCGGAAGTTTCCCTGCTGATGGACCTGCTGTGCGATTTCCTGGATAAAAAGCGCGAAAAGATGCGCGCCAACAACATCCGCCTGGCCGCCATAGGGCGTATAGACGCCCTGCCGGAAAAGGCGCGCGCCCGTCTGGAAAAGACCATTTCAGCCCTTTACTCCAACACGGGGCTGGTCCTTTCGCTGGCGCTCAACTACGGCTCCCGGCAGGAGATTGCCGACGCCGTGAAGCGCGCGCAGGCCGACGGCATAAAGGATATAACCGAGGCCGACATAAACGCCCGGCTTTATACCTCCTCCCTCCCGGAAGTGGACCTCATTATACGCACCTCCGGAGAAAAGAGGCTTTCCAATTTCCTGCTCTGGCAGGCCGCTTACGCGGAGTTCTATTTTACCGAAACTTTCTGGCCGGACTTCAAGGCCCCACAGCTTTTCGAGGCCATAGCTGATTACCAGAAACGCGAAAGGAGGTTCGGCGGCCTTTCCGCCTGAATTCAACCATGCTTTTACCCAGAATACTTACCGCCATAGTCGGCGTTCCGCTGGTGCTGTCATGCATCTATTTCGGCGACGTGGCGTTTTCCGTCTTCACACTCGCCGTAGTGGCGCTTTGCCTTTACGAGTACTGGCTGGTGCTGTGGATGGGTTCCAAGCCTATTCACCTTGTGCCTCTGATTCTGTTCGGCCTGCTGGTGGCGGTTGCAGCCATACTGGGGCGCACTCCCCTCCAGTCCGGCCAGCCTGACATGCTGCTCCCTCTTTCCTTCACTGTCGCCATACTGGGCGTGGTGCTTTGGGAACTGTTCAGCCCGCGGCGCTCGCTTGAGCGGCTTGCGTTTACTTTCCTCGGCGTGTTTTTCATCCCGTGGGGCCTTGCCCACATGGTCTGCATACGCGACGTAAAGCCCCACGGTCTATATCTGACCATGATGCTTTTCATCCCCGTCTGGGTGGGCGACACCTCCGCCTATTTTGTCGGAAAGCGTTTCGGGAAGAACAAGCTTATGGAGGCCGTAAGCCCCAAGAAGACGTGGGAAGGAGCGGTCGCCGGTTTCCTCGGTTCGCTTGTCATCATGGCCGCCCTTAACGCCCTTTTCCCGATAAAGATGTCCCTTTCGAAAGTTCTGATAATGGGTTCGCTCGTAGGCGTGATGGGCCAGCTTTCCGATTTGGCAGAGTCCATGATAAAGCGCAGCGTAGGTGTGAAGGATTCCTCCTCTCTGCTGCCGGGACACGGCGGAGTTCTGGACAGGTTCGATTCCTACCTGCTTCTGGCGCCGCTGTTCTACTACTGCTTTCTGATAGTAAAATAACAGGATGAAGAAAATAGTCATACTGGGGTCCACGGGTTCGATAGGCGTCGCCGCGCTTGATGTGGTGTCGCGCCTTGGTCCCGGCTATGAGGTCATAGGTCTGGCCGCCAATTCCAATTACGAGCTGCTGGCTGAACAGGCGCGCAGTTTTCGCCCCCAATACGTCACGCTGTTCGACGAGGCCGCTTCCGAAAACGCGCTCGGGCTTCTGCCGCGCGGCTCGAAACTGCTGCCGCCGGGTCTTGAAAGCCTGATGACAATAGCCTCCCTGGAAGAGGCGGACATAGTCGTCCACGCCATGTCCGGCGGCGTCGGTTTCGCCCCGCTGGTGGCGGCAATCAAGGCCGGCAAGACCATCGCTCTGGCGAACAAGGAGCCGATAGTCATGGCCGGCGCGGCCCTTATGAAGGAGTGCGAGCGCTGGGAAGCCCGCATCATCCCGGTGGATTCCGAACCTTCCGCCATTTTCCAGTGCCTCGGCGACAGGCGGGATTCCCTCGAAAGCCTTTCCCGCGTGCTGCTGACGGCTTCAGTCGGGCCTTTTTTCCGGCGCAGGGGCAGCCTTGACCGCGTTACGCCAAAAGAAGCTCTCAGGCATCCCCGCTGGAAAATGGGGCGCAAGATAACGGTGGACTCAGCCACCCTCATGAACAAGGGCTTCGAGGCCATGGAAATGCAGACCCTTTTCGGCCTGCCGCTGTCGAAGATTAAAATTGTTGTGCATCCGCAGTCCATCATCCATTCCGCGGTGGAGTTCTGCGACGGCTCGGTGCTGGCGCAGATGTCCCTGCCGGACATGCGCATGCCTATCCAGTACGCCATAACCTATCCGTCCCGCCAGCCTTCGCGCGTAGAGAAGCTGGACCTTTTCAGTCTCAGGAAGCTGGAGTTTTTCGAGCCGGATTTCCGCCGGTTCCCCTGCCTGTCGCTGGCGCTTGAATCGGCCCGGCTGGGCGGCACCTTCCCCGCCGTGCTCAGCGCTGCGGACGAGGTGGCGGTGGAGGCGTTCCTTGCCGGAGAAATAAGATTCACCGATATCGCCCGCGTGGTGGAGGCTGTGCTGAGGAGGAACTCCTCGTCCCCCCTTCCCCCCTCGCTGGCGGAGGCCGTGGAGGCCGATTCATGGGCCCGGGTCAAAACCGCCGATGTAATAGCCGGCGGGCATTACAGAAAGAAAACAGCAAAGTAGAGGTTGCGCTATGGGAATGATTTACACAGTCCTTTCGGTTTTGATAACATTCGGCCTCGTGATATTCATTCACGAACTCGGCCATTTCCTCGCCTGTAAATGGCAGGACATAAAGGTTGACGCCTTTTCCTTCGGCTTCGGGCCGGAACTGTACGGCTTCACCCGGGGCGAAACCCGCTATAAAATATGCGCCATCCCCCTTGGAGGATACGTGCAGGCCGCGGGCGAGGACCTTTCCAACTCCTCCGGCAACCCTCGCGAATATTTCGCCAAACCGTGGTACCGCCGCCTTATCGTGGCCCTTTCCGGTCCGGCCATGAATTATGTGCTGGCCTTCCTGCTGTTCTCCGGCGCCATATACTTCACCGGTGAGCCGGTGTTCTCCACGCAGCCGGTCATCGGCGAGGTGATAGATTCCTATCCGGCGGAAATATCCGGCCTCAAGCCGGGCGACCGCGTGCTTTCCGTCAATGGCGCGCAGATGGCCACCTGGGAGCAGCTCGCAAGCACCATACATACTTTGCCGGAGCAGGATATCGTTGTCCGCTATTCCCGCGCCGGGCAGGAAAATTCCATTACGCTGAAGACGAAAAAAGACCCTTCCGGTTCCTATGGCGTCATAGGCATTTCCCCGGAAAACACCTATAAGCCCATACCCTTCCTGATGTCTGTAAAGCTGGGCGGCTACCAGTGCTGGTACTGGTCAAAGGAAACAGTCACCACTCTGGCTTCCAAGATTTACAAGCGGGAGAAACCCGACGTGGCCGGACCTGTTGGAATAGTCCACATGGTCAGCAAGGCTGCCAAGACCGGGTTTGCGAACCAGATATTCCTGCTGGCCCTTATATCCGTGGCCGTGGGCATATTCAACCTCTTCCCCATTCCCATACTGGACGGAGGCACTTCGCTCCTGTTCATCTGGGAGGGCATAAGCGGGCGCAAGCTGACGGAGAAGCTGGTAGGTGCGGTGAACTCCGTAGGCTTCGTGGTGCTGATATCCATATTCCTGTTTGCCACTTACAGCGACTTCGCGCGCCTTAAGGCCACAAAGGCCGCCAAGGCGGCCATTTCCGCCCCGGCGCAGCAGCCAGAGCCGGACGCCGCCGGCGTCTCCAAGTAACCATTTATGAAGGCCCGCCGCACCCGCACGGTCAGGATTGGCCCCTATATTGTAGGCGGCGGCAATCCCGTGCGCGTGCAGAGCATGTGCAACACGGACACGCGCGATGCGCGGGCGACAATCCGCCAGATTCTCTCTCTTGAAAAGGCAGGATGCGAGATTATCCGTGTCGCGGTTCCAGACATGGCCGCCGCGAAGGTTCTTGGCAAAATCATCCGGGCCATACATATCCCGCTTGTGGCGGACATACATTTCGACCACAATCTCGCGCTTGAGGCTGTTCGGCAGGGCGTAGCCAAGATTCGCATCAATCCGGGCAACATAGGCGATTCGTCCAAAGTCCGGGCCGTGGCTGAAGCCTGCAGGGCGGCGGGCATTCCCATACGCATCGGCGTGAACGCGGGTTCCCTCCGAGCCCTCAAGGGATTGGACGGCGCTCCTGGGTGGACAGCCGGACAGTGGGCGGCTGTCATGGTGAGGGAAGCTCTTGAGGAAGTGCGCGCTCTTGAGAAGTGCGGTTTCAGGGACATGCTCGTTTCTCTCAAGGCGGACGATATCGTCCGCACCGAACTGGCCTGCCGCCTGTTTGCCGCCAAAAGTGATGTTCCTCAGCATATTGGCGTTACCGAAGCGGGCAGTCTCGTGCCGGGCGCGGTAAAGTCAGCTCTGGCGCTTGGTTCTCTTCTGAAGGACGGCATAGGAGACACCATACGCGTTTCCCTTACCGAAGAGCCAGCGCTCCAGCTGCGCTGCGCTTATGAAATTTTGAAGTCGCTTGGTCTCAGGGAATACGGCCCCGAGATAATTTCCTGCCCCACCTGCGGGCGCTGTCAGGTAGATGTCGTGAATACCGTCGCCGGGCTGGAAAAACGCATTTATTCTGACGCCGCCCTTGTGCGGGCTTCTTCCGGCATGAAAATAGCCGTAATGGGCTGCGCAGTGAACGGTCCGGGCGAGGCACGTTCCGCCGATTTCGGCATAGCCGGCGGAAAGGGGTATGGCCTGTGGTTTGAAAAAGGCCGCATAGTCCGCAAGATACCGCAGAAGCGCTGGATTCCGGCCATTGTAGGCCATATAAAATCTTCCGGTATGAAGCTCCGGGTAAAACAATGAGGCTGAGCAGCTATTTTGTTCCCACGTTGAGGGAGGCTCCGCAGGACGCCGACACGGTCTCGGCGAAGCTGATGCTCCGCGCCGGGCTCATAAGAAAACTTTCAAGCGGCATATATGAATGGCTCCCTCTCGGCCTTAGGGCATTGCGCAAGGTTGAGCGGATTATCCGCGAGGAGATGGACGCCGCCGGCGGGCAGGAAGTGGCCCTGCCGGTCATACAGCCGCGCGAGCTTTGGGACGAAAGCGGACGCTGGTGCGTTTACGGGAAAGAGCTCCTCCGCATCTCCGACCGCAAGGAGGCCGAGTTCTGCTTCGCTCCCACGGCGGAAGAGGTCATAACCAATATGGTCCGCCGGGACGTGCGCTCTTACCGTCAGCTCCCGCTTCTGCTTTACCAGTTCGGCACCAAATTCCGCGATGAAATCCGCCCCCGCTTCGGCGTCATGCGCGCCCGGGAATTTTACATGAAGGACGCCTATTCCTTCCATGCCGGGGAGGAGGACTGCGAGGCCTGGTACGGGAAGATGTACCGGGCTTATGACAATATCTGCCGCCGCTGCGGCTTCCGCTATCAGGCCGTGGAGGCGGAGTCGGGGCCCATCGGCGGGAATTTCTCACACGAATTCATGGTCCTTGCCGATACGGGTGAAAACGATATCGCTTTCTGTTCCTGCGGATATGCGGCCAACACCGAAAAGGCGGAATCAGCCGAGCCGTCATTCCCTCCCGCTGACCCCTCGGCTTTCGAGGCTATGCGGGACGTTGACACTCCGTCCGCTTATACCATAGAGGATGTCTCCCGGCTTCTTGGCATAAGCCCTAAACGCTTTATAAAGACACTGTTCTATACGGCGGACGGGAGTCCTGTCCTCGCCTTGCTGCGTGGCGACCATACTCTCAACGAGAACAAGCTCCGCAGGGCGCTGGGCGCGAAGGAACTGGAGAAGGCTTCCGAGGAAGTTTATACTTCGATAACCGGCTGCGCCGTCGGTTTCGCGGGGCCCGTAGGGATACGGGAGAAATTCAGCGACCGCCCCGGCGCGAAGCCTCTTAAGGCGATTGTCGCCGATTTCGCGCTCAAGGGTGTTGTAAATGCGGTTTCCGGCGCGAATATCACGGACAAGCACACTGTCGGCGTAAACCTGGGCCGGGACTGGAATCCTGACTCGTTCTTCGACCTCAGGGTGGCCGGCGAGGGCGACTGCTGCGTGAAATGCGGCAGGCCCCTTTCCTTCACCAAGGGCATAGAGATAGGCCATACTTTCAAGCTGGGAACAAAATATTCCACGGCAATGAAGGCTGAATATCTCGGTGAGGACCAGAAGCCGCGCCCCATGGTCATGGGTTGTTACGGCATCGGCGTGTCCCGCATCGTGGCGGCTGCAATAGAGCAGGGCAACGACGGAAACGGCATAATCTGGCCCGCGCCTATAGCTCCGTTCGAATTCAGCCTTATCGCCATAGGCGAAAGCGGGGCCGTCGCGGAAGCGGCGGACGGGATTTACGCGGCGATACAGGCCGCCGGAATGGACGCCCTCATAGACGACCGCGACGAGCGTCCCGGCGTCAAGTTCAAGGACGCGGATTTGATGGGCCTGCCTTACCGCATCGTCATAAGTGAAAAAACGCTGAAGGACGGCGAGTGCGAGTTCAAGAAGCGGACCGACAGCCAGCCTGTGCGCTGGAAGCTGTCGGAACTTTCCGCCAGGCTTAATACGATTTCTCCAAAGCACCAGTAGCCCCGTTCCGAAAGGAGCGGGGTTCCCTGGCTGTTAATGCGAATCGCCCCCCTGTCCGCAAGGACAGGGGGGTAGTTTTTCCGGTTGGCGTAAAAACGCGTTTTCCCCTGCGGCTTTGGCGAAGAGGCAGGGCAAAACAAAACCAGCCTCACCGGGCTGGTTACTGTGCTTTGGTTTAGTGATGTGCCGGATTAATCGTCTTCCCGGGCATAACGCTCCGGGTTGGCCTTGAACTTGCTGCGCGCTTCCTTGGAGTTGAAGAAGTAGGTTTCCCCCTTATACTTCGCCGCCGGGGTCAGCGTGTTCACCGTGAACGGAACATGTTCAACCGGGCAGTTGAAGTGCTGCCCCATTTCATTGGTGTTCGGGATGTAGTCATACGCCTGTTCATCCTCCTCCATCGCCGTTTGCGTGTTTTTTACCGACGCGCACGAGGAAACGGCCGCGCAGGCAAGGCCCAAAACTCCGTATATTAACAGTCTGTTCATAGAGTGAACTATAGCAATTATTTTTCCTGTTATTACAGTTTGCGGCGGAAAGACAAAAGTAATAATCTTTCGTTATGACGACAAATTCGGCTTGCTCGATTTCCCCCCTTACCGGCGTGGACGGCGGAAAGCTTTATGATTGTTTCATGGAGGCGTTCTCCGATTATCAGGTGCCGGTTTCCATGGACAGGCGGGCGTTTGACTGGAACAACGCCCTGCGCGGCTTCGCACCGGAACTTTCCGTCGGGGCGTTTGTTGATGGGCGGCTTGCCGGTTTTATCCTGAGCGGCAGGGGAATCTGGCAGGGCAGACCGACCGCATATGACATGGGAACCGGCGTAATCCCTTCCTGTCGCGGACGGGGCCTGTCCAAGTCGCTTTTAAGCGCTCTTGCCCGACAGCTTGAGGCTCATGGGGTCGGCTCCTATCTGCTTGAAGTCCTCAAGACTAATACGACAGCTTTCAATCTCTACAAAAACGACGGGTTTTCCATAACACGCGGCTTTCTCTGTTTCCGCGCGGAGCGGGCCGCCGCGCTGGAGAAACTATCCGGCTCTGAATTGCCGCATGGATTTTCCTTTGGAGCCCTTCAGGATATCCCGGACAGCCGACCGGAGTTCTGTGATTGGACTGCTTCATGGCAGAACTCCTCCGACGCCTTGCGCCGCTATCCAGGACCTGTTGAACGGTTCGGAGTATTTCTCGGCGGGGAATTGGCGGCCTACGGCGCGGCAAAGCTTGCGGGCGGCGATATTCCCCAAATAGCGGTCAGAAAGGATTTCAGGCGTCGAGGCATAGGCAGGGCGCTGCTTCTTAAGCTCCTTATTTCAATGACTGACAAAAAGAAAATTTCCGTAATCAATATAGACGAAGGCGATTCCGCGTCCGCGGCTTTTTTCCGGAGGGCGGGTTTCGGGCCTCTGACCGAACAGTTTGAAATGATGAAGAATTTCCCGTGGCTTGAACGGTGATTTATGGCAAGGGCATATTACTCCGCCGCGATACCTGATTTCCTGAACGCTTCCGATAACGTGATTCTCGGGCAGCTCGCCCGCGCGCAGGGTACTGTCGATGAACAGCAGACACGCGCTTGGCTTGAGGAGATACGCATACTTCGTTCCTCCTTAGATGGATTGTCCGGGCAGGTCTATCTTGAGTTTTCCATACCCAGAATGGGGAAGCGGGTTGATGCCGTAGTCTTGTACAATGGCGTAGTTTTTCCGCTTGAGTTCAAAGTTTTTTCCAGGGCTTATGATTCCAGCGCCATAGATCAGGTGGTTGACTATGCCCTGGACCTGAAGAATTTTCATGAGCTTAGCCATGACCGGCCGATACTGCCGGTTCTTGTCGCCACGCAGGCGCCATGCTATATAAATTCAATCAATTCCGCTGCGGATAAAGTTTTCTGGCCGCTGCGCGCTAACGAAACCACTCTTCCCCATCTTTTGAAGGAGGCTGGCAATGCTGCCGCTTCTTCACCTCTGGAAGCGGACAGGTGGGAGAACTCCGGTTACAAGCCAACGCCGACCATAATTGAGGCGGCTCAGGCTTTGTACCGGGGGCACGGCGTAGCGGAAATTTCGAGGTCGGATTCCGGCGCCATAAACCTGAGCAGGACCGCCGCGGCCATACTGCGCATCATCGAAACATCTCGAAGCCGCAGGCAAAAATCCATTTGCTTTATTACAGGTGTTCCGGGCGCGGGTAAAACGCTGGCAGGATTGAATCTCGCCAACAGCTGGCATGACCCGGAGAAAGGGGAGCATGCGGTTTTCCTGTCTGGCAACGGTCCGCTGGTTGAAGTGCTTCGGGAAGCCCTTGTCCGTGATGAGTTGTCCGTCGGAGGTAACTCGCACCATCTCCGGCGTTCCGAAATACAGCCTCGCGTCAACGCGTTTATACAGAATATCCACCATTTCCGTGATGACGCACTGGAGAGCAACCGGCCGCCCGTGGAGCATGTGGTAATTTTCGATGAAGCGCAGCGTGCGTGGACAATGGCGCAGACGGGAGATTTCATGCGCCGGAAAAAGGGCCGTCCTGATTTTTCCATGTCGGAACCGGAATTTCTCATCAGTTGCATGAATCGCCATGCCGACTGGGCCACGATAGTCTGCCTCGTCGGAGGAGGACAGGAGATAAACACCGGGGAAGCCGGTCTGCCGGAATGGTTTGCCTCTCTGAAGCGGAGTTTCCCGGATTGGCACATATATCTGCCCCCGGATTTGAGGGATATTGAATATACCCGCGGCGGTCCTTTGTTCAGCGTTGAAGATTTGCCTAATCTGCATGACGGCGAAAGCGATTTGCATCTTGCGGTATCGCTGCGCTCCTACAGGTCCGAGAAAGTGTCCGCTTTCGTAAAGGTCCTGCTCGACCGCGATATAGATAAAGCCCGGATTCTCTACAATGAAATAAAAGACAACTACCCGTTAATAGTTACCCGCGATCTCTCCGTGGCAAGACAATGGCTCAGGATGAAGGCGAGAGGCACGGAACGGTACGGACTGGTGGCGTCTTCGGAGGCCATGCGGCTGCGTCCCTTCGGCATAAATGTACGTGCCGCGATTGATCCCTCCAATTGGTTTCTGAATGGCAAGGACGATATCCGCTCTTCTTATTTTCTTGAGGAAGTCGCAACAGAATTCGACATACAGGGGCTTGAACTGGACTGGACTTGTTTGGCTTGGGATGGTGATTTTTATCATGATGGCAGTGCCTGGCGTTACAGGTCTTTCAGCGGGACACGTTGGCATGGTATTCATAAGGACGATAACCGGCTGTATCGCATGAACGCCTACAGGGTCCTGCTTACCATGGCGCGGCAGGGGATGGTCATTTGTGTGCCGGAAGGTTCCTCTGACGACGCTACTCGGCTCCCGGAATTTTACGACGGTACGTATGCCTATCTGAAAAGTATTGGAATTGCTGAAATGTGACCGTGTTTTCATACGGTTGTATAATATATGCGTAGGCAACGTTGATTCCATGCAGCCGAAATTTTTTCATTCAGCTATTTTTCTGCCAGTCCTGCTTTCCCTTTTCTCCATCCGCGCGGATGCCGCGATTGGTTTGCGGCCTTTGTCCGTTCCGGGTACGCACTCCCATAGAAAAGTCCATGCCCGGGGTTTTGGCGGAGTGTTGAAGGCTGAAGACCGTATGGTGATTAAAGAAATTCACAAAATCGCCGGTTCCTCGGTTCCAGGCGCGGGCAGGGATTTCATTTCCGCTTCCGCGTTGCGCGGTTCCCTTGTTCCCCCCGCCAAGCCCGCCCGATTCAAATGGAGCTGGTCTTCCCTGCTCGACTTATTTCCCTCTCATGCGAAGGGCAAAACACCCGTCAGTGCCCGTAACTTATGGACGGGCCGTACCGGCATGTTTCTGTCCAGGCCGGGCATGCTTGTAGTTTGCGCGGCTCTTGTCTGCCTTCTGCTTGCCAGTTAACAGTCCCCCGTCTTTGCCTTGTATCTATATCTGCTATAATTACATTTAATGCTTGGAAACATTTTATTGATGGTTTTTCTCTCTCTGCCCGCTTGCGGGCAGGATGTGGCAGTTTCTTCCCCCGCCGCCAGTTTCGACTCTTTTGACAGGGCAGTAATGGCTAATCCAAAAAGCGAGCTGCCCTACATAGCCCGCGCCGAGGCTTATTTCAAGGCCGGGCAGGGCGACAAGGCCCTGTCCGATTTGCAGACGGCCCTTAAGATAGCTCCCAAATCCGTACCTGCGCTTGAGCTGCGCGGCGATATTTTCTTCAGCCAGTCCAATTTCGTCAAGGCGGCCGAGGTCTATACCCTTGCCCTCTGGTATGACGCCAAAAACGCCATCCTGTTCAACAAGCGAGGCAATGTCTATGTGCGGATGGGCAATAACGACAGGGCCATCCGAAGCTACAGCCGTGCGATTGCTCTCTCGCCCGGGGATTTTAAGCCGTATTTCAACCGGGGGCAGCTTTTTTACAATACCGGCCAGTGGCGCGCCGCGATAGCCGATTTCTCGAAGGTTCTGGAACTTTCCCCGGCGCAGGACGTGGCGCTTTTCATGCGCGGCAACTCCTACTGCAAAATCGGTTCGGAGGAGAAATCCTCCTCCGATTTTTCCAAATGTCTGGAGCATAACCCGTCCAACACCTTCGCTTACAATGCCCGGGGCCGTCTTTATATGCAGAAAGGCGATTACGAGAAGGCCCGCGAGGACTTCTCCAAGGCGCTGGCGCTGAACCCGTCCGATTCCATCGCCCTGATGAACATGGCCTCCTATCATTGGACGGCCAGAAAGGATAAGAAGCAGGCGCTCCGCTTCGCCGCGCGGGCATACAAGGCCGGTTTTGCCGCCGCAAAGCCGCGGTATGACACCGGTTTCGATATGACATTTTTGAAGGGACTGTCCGAGGATAAGGAATTTCGGGCTCTGGCCGAGACACAGGAAGGCTCTGCCGCCCGGGGAGATGAATGATGAAATTTCTGCTTGCCGCGCTGTTTGCCGTATCAATGGTTGCCCAGGCCGGAGCCCTTCCGGTAAAGGAGCCCGGGCTTGAGACCGCAGTGAAGGACGCCACCGCCGCCATCGAGAAGAATCCCAAGGACCCTCACGCCTACATGAAGCGCGCGGTGGTGTTTTACAACTACAACCGGTTTTCCACCGCGCTGCTGGATGTGCGGAAGGCCATAGAACTTGACCCCAAGTCTGACACGGCCCATTTCCTGATGGGCGGCATTTACCAGTCCGCCGGCAAATATTCCGAAGCCGCCTCCGCGTATGCCAAGGCCATCGAGCTTAACCCGAAGGATTTCAAGTATCGTTTCAACAGGGGCGAAGCGCTGTCCGCAGTCAAGGATTACAGGGGAGCCATAGCCGAATATACCAAGGCCATGGAGCTGATGCCCAAGGACATCACCTCCCATTATATGCGCGGTTCAGCTTATGTGGAACTGAAGGAATACGACAAGGCCCTCGCCGATTTCGATGCCGGTCTTAAAATAAAGCCGGAGTCGTTCAACCTGCATAACGCCCGCGGCTGGGTTCTCCTGTGGCAGGGCAAGTGGGAGGACGCCAAGTCCGCTTTCGACGCGGCGCTCCGAGTGAATCCTGACCATCCGTATCCCTATGCCAACCTCGCCAATTACTACTGGGCCGCGAAACAGGACAAGGAGAACGCCCTAAGGAACCTGAAAACCGCTTTTGAGAAGGGATACGACTCCTTCGAAGGATTCTACAGCGACGCCAGCGACGGACATTTCCTCAAGGGCCTTAACGACACCAGGGAATTCAAGGAACTGCTGGAAAAATACCGCCCCAAACCCAAGACAAAATAGCATCGTTCGCGTGTTTCCCCGCCCCTTCGGGGGTATTTACCGCTTGAAGCGGCGCCTATAATATTGTTAATATATATACACGGAGAGAGTGGCTTGCAGTGTCGGGCCGCTCTTTTTTAATGAAGGGGCGAATAATGTCCAAAGAAACCGAGAAAATAGAAACTGCCGTAGACGCCATGCTTCACAACGAAGGCATGGAACTGGTGGACCTCAAGGTCGGCCGGCATAACAACAAGACAAGCCTAATGTTTTTCGTGGAGCGTCTGGAAGGCCACATCACGCTCGACGACTGCGAGGCGCTCAGCGACAAGATAAGCGCCATCATAGACATGGAGAACCTTGTCCCCGGCGCTTATGTGCTGGAGATTTCCTCCCCCGGCGTGGACAGGCTCCTCAAAAAGCCGGAGCATTTCCGCAAGTTCGCCGGCAGCAAGGTCCGCGTGTTCCTTAAAACCCCCGTGGACGGCTTCGCTTTCATGATAGGCGTCATGTCCTACGACGAAAGCGGCACCCTGACCGTTAACGACGGCAAAAGACAGATTTCCTTTAAGCTGGACAACCTTAAGGAAGCAAGGCTTGAGCCTGAATTGGCAATATAGGAGAGGCTAAAAAAATGGAAGACAATCAGCAGAGAGAGCTTGCAGGCGCGCTTGAAGCGCTTGAAAGACAGAAGAACATAAAGAAAGAGGAGATTTTGAAGACCATCGAGGACGCCCTCGTATCGGCTCTCCGCAAGCATCTGGGCAAGAGCGCCCAGATAATCGCCAAAATGGACCCCGACACCGGGGCTATGAAGGCCTTCCAGGTGCTCAAGGCCGTGGAAACAGTCGTCAACCCGGAAACCGAGATGACCCTCGCCGCCGCCCAGAAACTCAAGGCCGACGCTGTCGTAGGAGAGGATATCCAGATCAAGCTGGACATCACGGAGTATTCGCGCATAGCCGCGCAGATTGCCAAGCAGGTCCTCATCCAGAAGATACGCGACATCGAGCGCGAGAACCTTTACCGCGAATTCAAGCCCCGCGAAGGCGAGGTCATCACCGGTTCCGTCGTCCGCTTCGCCGACAAGGATATCATAGTGGACCTCGGCAAGGCCGAGGCCATCCTGCCCTATTCAGAGCAGATAAAGAAAGAGCGCTACACGCTCAACTCCCGCGTCAAGGCGGTCATACTCCGCGTCGTCAACACCAAGGACCTGGAGAGGAACGACGACCCCGCCATCATCAAGTACAAATCTGTCCTCATGCGAATGGACAAGGCACAGCGCGGGCCCCATATCATACTGTCACGCGCGGCGGGCATATTCCTCAACAAGCTGTTCGAGGTCGAGGTTCCCGAGCTCGGCGAACGCCTTGTGGAGATGGTCACCGTAGAACGCGACCCCGGCTTCCGCGCAAAGGTGCTGGTCCGCAGCAAGGACATGAAGATCGACCCCGTCGGCGCCTGCGTAGGCATGCGCGGCATGCGCATACGCGCGGTCATGAACGAGCTTTCAGGCGAGCGCATAGACCTCATACAGTGGACGAACGACACGCAGCAGCTTCTTTCAAACGCCATGTCCCCCGCGCGCGTGACCTCGGTCCGCATGCTGGACAAGGAAGCCAAGCGGGCCCTCATCATCGTGCCCGACGACCAGCTTGCCGTAGCCATAGGCAAGGACTGGCAGAACATCCGCCTGGCCTCCAAGATAACCGGCTGGGAACTGGAAGTGAAGAGCGAAGGCCAGGTGCGCCAGGAAGGCCTCAAGGCGCAGGAAGCCGCGACTCTCGATTTGACGCAGATAGACGGCATCGGCCCCAAGATAGCGGAAGTCCTTATCAAGGCCGGCATGACGGATATCGCCAAAATAGCGGCACTCACCCCCGAATATCTCTCCACCTATCAGGGTGTGGGAGAGAAGACCGCCGTTAAGATAATACAGGGGGCCCAAAAATACTTGGAAGAAAAAAAGAATGCTGCCCAGTCCGTCGACGCAGGGGAAAAAGCAGTTCCCGCGGTCGAGGCCGGGGCGGCGGAGGTGACCAATGACGACGCCGAAACAGACAAAGCCAACCCGCAAAACAGTTAAAAAGGAAGAGGCGGGACCGGGGTCGGAGCAGGAAACCGCCGCCACTCCCGCAGCCGGCGAAGCGAAGAAACCCGCGCGGAAGAAACCCGCCGCGGCCAAAAAGCCCGCGGAGAAAAAGCCCCGCGCCGCCAAGGCCGACGGGGAAACGGCGGACAAGCCGAAGAAAAAAACCGCCCCGCGCAAAAAAACGGACGCCGCAGCGCAGCATGTTGCAGCCGCCGAACCCAAAGAGGAGAAGGCTAAGATTCCAACAGACGATTCCGGCGTTGCCGTAGTAGAGAAGCCCCACACCCATGCCGCGCACAAGCCGGCGGCG
>Ga0074197_1000596_pt1 | contig 41416 bp, 41 predicted proteins | sample EPASupsiteSAE305_FD_64526 | JGI IMG/M metagenome (GOLD analysis project Ga0074197, IMG submission 64526) | Bioremediated contaminated groundwater microbial communities from EPA Superfund site, New Mexico - SAE3-05 reassembly with SPADES | ecosystem: Environmental > Aquatic > Deep subsurface >...
CCTCTGTGCCAACCCTCTACTGATGTCTTCACGTTCTTTGTTTGTTAGCCTCGTGTACTTGTCTTTTTGCATACGAATGATTTTATCTCCTCATCCGTTGCACTAAATTATTGATTTAAAGATTGTAAAGCCCAATCAATTTTCAGATCATCTAAAACCTTTGAATCAGGAACTCCCTGATTATCCCACCCCGCCAATCGGTAATACTCATCAATCGCGCTTTCGATTTCCTGCTTGCTGAGCGCGATTCCTGCGGTTGGCCCTTCGCCATGCAGTGCACGATAAAATTTCTTTGGCAAACGGTCATCTTTGCGGCTAAGCCCTTCCCGATTGTTAAACAAACGCATCATGTTTAAGCGCCTTGCCCCTACCTCAAGTAGCTCGCTGACGGTAAAATCCCAATTAGTGACAGCCTTTAATAATCGGACGACTTCATTAGGTCCATAAAGTGTCCAAGCTGGACCCCACACGAACTGACACAATTCAAGGCTATCGAGCATTGAATAGAACAGCTCAGTAAGATAAGCAAATTGAACTTTTTTCTTATCAAGCGAGAGCGGTTCCAAGGTTCCAGTAATGCCCAATGTGGCGAGTCTGCTTAGATAAAGTTCGCCCGCGATTCCTTCCTCAATCATCCAATCGTGTTCGCTGGATTGATGATCTGCGCCGAATGGATTTACCGCGTAAATCAAACCGAGTGAACGTTTGGCTTGAGGCATGTGGGCGGGAGATTCAGCGCCTTTTACAGTTGTGAGGCACTCATCCGCCCCGTTGCCCCATACTTGAGCGGTTTTTTCTGATCCCTGGCCAAGTTGTCTCCCGAAAGGAGTAGAGCCAGTGACAATTTCATCTAAAACTTGTAACACCGCGTCGGCGTTCCCAAATCGGAGCTCAATTCCGCCTGTGGTTTTGAGATCAATAATTCCTTTCTCAAAACACTCCATCGCGAATGAGATCGTCGCCCCAGCAGCGATCGTATCCACAGCGTATTCATTACAAACCTGATTTGCCTTGGAAATAGCCGCCAGATCACTTACTCCACAATACGAACCGAACGTACCAATCGTTTCGTACTCAGGACCGCCATAAACAGGATCAACTTTATATTTCCCTTCCAACTCAACAGTTCGTTTACATCGCACCACACAGGAGTAACAAGTATCTCGCCCTTGCCTGTCTTGCTTTCCGTCTGAGGCGCCTCGTAAATAGTGATCATAAAGGTTTTCGCCGGAGATCTGGCTCGCGAATTCAAAGGAGCCTTCATTGTAATTCCGGGTTGGCAATGTCCCCATATCGCTCTGAGGATTTACAACACTCGCCGTTCCATATTTGGCCAAACCCGCCATGTCTCCATTGTCCGGCAGCATCACTGGGCCTTCCCGATTTAAGGCGGTAAGTGATTTTGGATCGAAAATGTTAACTTTTTGTTTTCCTCGTACAACCACGGCTTTAAGATTCTTGGAAGCCATTACAGCCCCCATGCCTGTTCGGCCGTTGTTTCGATTCGACATGCTTACAAGACTCGAAAAAAGGACACCATTTTCAGCCGCCAATCCATGCTGAAGAATCTCAATTTTTTCATCTCCCAATTCTTGCTTTAAGAGTTCATCAACTTCGGCGGTTTTCTTCCCTTTCAAATGATCGGCATTTTTTATCTCCACCTCTCCGTCATGGATCCATAAGTAAACACTTTTGGCTGACTTGCCCTTAATCACGATTCCATCAAAACCGGAGAACTTTAATTCCGCGGGGAAAAAACCACCTCCTTGAGAATCGCCAATTCCTCCAGAAAGTGGGGATTTAGCGGTGGCGTTGATTCGACTGTTGCCAGATATTGGAGATCCGACCGTTACGCCAGCCATGATCGCGAGAACATTTTCGGGACTTAACGGATCTGCACCCTTAGGCATCTCTCGTAAAACATAGTAAAGCCCCATCGCAGAGCCGCCTAAATATTTGCGATAAAAATTCTCCTCGGGTTGCTCAATGGAAATATTTTTCGAGGTTAAATCCAAGTGAATGATCTTTCCACAATATCCGTACATCTCATCCTCCAAAGTTCGATTTTTGTTCAATTATAGTAAGTAAGAAATCAAAAAGCAAATAAACTTTTCCGATTCGGCAAGTTTATTTGCTTTTAATTGATTAATCCGGAAAGAAATTTTACAAGTTTGTTAACTTAATTACATTTCCATGATTCCATACGGGAATCCGTATGATTCCATTTTATCCATGAAAGGCTTTGATTCAAACGCTTCAGGGCCTAACACTCCCTTTCCACTCCACTGCCCGGATTGAATCAGATCAAGCGCGATCACAGCCGAAAAAGCCGTTTGAGCTACAACCGCCTGACAACTCCAGGCCTTCATGCACTCCTGATTGTCCGCGACCTGATAAATATAGACCTGTCTTTCCCTGCCGTCCTTTTTGCCTTTCACCCAGGTACCCGCGCATGTTTTTCCGTGCATCTTATCACCCAATGTGGCTGGATTTGGCAGGCATGCAGCGACTACATCCCGAGGAGCTACCTTGACGCCTTTTACATCAATTTTTTCTTTGTTGTCCAAACCCAGCATGTGCAGGGTTTTTAAGACACCAATAAATTGATCGCCAAGGCCGTATTTGAAGGTAACTCGTTTGGTTTTAACCCAGCGAGGCATAAGCAAAACTTCTTCGTGCTCGACATTTACAACCTCAACCGGACCAATTCCACCGGGGAAGTTAAAGACTTCAGGTTCTGAGAAAGGAGCAGTGGTGAACCATCCTTTATTTTTTTCCCAAATTACTGGCGGGTTAAGGCACTCCTCGATCGTTGTCCAAATGGAGAAATTTGGCGCGAACTCATAGTCATCGATCTCAATATTTGCTCCATCCCGTACACCCAACTCTTCAATTTCATCAAAAAGATAATCTTGCGCGTAACGGGCAAAAACATCCGCCATTCCCGGCTCAACACCGATACCAACCAAAGCCAAAAGACCTTTTTCTTCCCAGGCTTTGGATCTCTCGAATTGATAATCCCCAAGTTTTTCACCGCTTTTTGTAAAAGGATCAGTTGGATGAGGTTTTGACAAAGTCATCGCCATGTCCATATACATCACATTTTGAGCAAAACTGGCGTCAAAAATTTGCTGATTAAAGATTGGATCGACCGCGTTCATAACCACATCAACTTCATATTTCTTGATCAATGCTTCGATCATTTTTTGATCGCTCGCGTCAATGAAATCGACTGGAAAAAGCGCTTTGTCCCCGAGTTTTGCTTGAACAAATTCACAACGTTTGAGGTCATAATCCGTGAGCACACACTTTTCAACCCACGGTTTATCCTTAACCATGACAGCGAACGCTTCTCCTACTCCACCTACTCCAACTAACAGGACTTTCATAAAATCTCCTTTTGATTTATGACGGCGGGAACTAATAATAAATTTCTTTGGAGATCTTGAGGTGGACAAACGTTTCCGTATCCCTAACACCGTCAACTTTGTGTAATTTTTCTGTCATAAAGCGAAGAAGGTCATCATGGTCCTTACAAATAACTTCTGCCATGATGTCGTATCGACCACTGACAACAATAAGGTAAACGACCTCTGGAAATGCGCTTATGGCGGAAGCAACTTCAAGTGTCTTTCCGCCTTCCGTGTGAATGGCGACCATGGTCATGGCGTTGTATCCCATTCGCAAAGGATTGGTGATGGCGACAACTTTAATGATACCCTGCTCGACCAAGCGGTTATATCTCAAACGAATCATACCCGGAGAAACTTTGAGTTGCTTGGCAATCTGGGCGAAGGCGCTTCTTCCATCCTTACGCATTTCCTCAATGATCGTCCTGTCGATGTGGTCCAGTCCGCCTTGAGATGAATTAACGTTTGTGCTCTCCATAACCATATTATATGCCTTTCAGTTAATATTTACAAGTTTTTTTTGCTTTTTGGTTATTATTTTGGCAATTTCTATAACTATAAATTAAATAGAAAAATAGGGCAGATTCCTCTGCCCTATTTTTATTGTTCAACCGGGGTTATTCCCCTTTTACCTCAGTCCAAATGGTATCGTAAATTACCAGCGCGTCGCCGACATCTTCAATAACATGAGATTTTGCGAGCGCTTCCGCGGGCGGATTGGTGACATTCGAGCTCACAAATGGTTCATAAAGGTCAGGATGGTTAATCTTCGCGTATTCGATCGCGGCTTTGTTCGGGTTAAGATATGGGAAGTCGCGCAGCATCAGATAGAACATATCTGGTTGCATGGTGTAGTTGATCCAGGCATAAACCGCGTCAACATGCGGAGCCGATGCTGGAATTGCCCAGTTATCCTGCCACAGAATTGCGCCTTCTGAAGGATAAAGGAACTTGAAATTCTCATCTTCCTGGGCGGCAGTGTAAGCTTCTCCAGTCCAAACGATTCCCAAATCAACATCTCCGGCAATCAGAGCGGTTTTGGGGCTATCGCTATCAAACAATTTGGTGTTCTTTACCAATTCGGCGACTTTTTCCTTGGCTTCCATCAACTGGGCTTCATCCGTGGTGTTCACATCATAACCCAGAGTTAAAAGAGCCATACCGATCACAACCCGGCTGTCATCCAAGAGAACGATCCGGCCTGCATACTCCTCTTTCCACAAATCAGCAAAAGATGTGGGAGGATTGGGTACAGTGGCGGAGTTATAAATAATGGAATCCAAACCACCTTCGTAAGGCATGGTGTATTCATTACCCGGATCAAAAGGCAGATCCAAATAATTGGGATCGAGGTAATCAAAGGATGGCAGTTTTGCCTTATCCAACTTTTGCAGCATGCCCTTATTGATCATCAGTTTTATGATGTAATCTGTCGGCAATACTACATCATAATTGGTCGAACCAGCCTCAAGTTTCGCGTACATTTCCTCGTTGCTCGAATACTCGTCATGATTGATCTTGACATCATAAACCAATTCGAAGCAATCTTTCCATTCAGTTGGAATGTATTCGGTCCACACATAGAGATTTAACTCTTTTGAGGTAACTTCCATTTTGTGGGCGGGTTGTGGACAAACAAACCCATCAACAGTGGTCATATTCTTTTCTACTACCGCTGGTGCCGCAGGCTCTGCTGCTGGTGCCCCACATGCGGTAAGGACCAAAGTGGTCATCATTACCATGGCCATCAGCTTCCAAACAATATTCTTACTCATCTCTCTCTCCTTTTTTAAATTTTGCCTAACCCATTCTACGATAATAGAGGGTTATTCACCAAATTATCAGGCGGCTTTTTCTCGGCTCTGCAGATATTGCATGATTCCGACCGCCAAAAACACAACCATGATCCAAATTGTCGACAACGCGTTTACTTCTGGGGTGATGATCCTCCTCAATAAACCAAATACGTAAATTGGCAGAGTTGTTGATCCTGGCCCGTTCGTAAAGAAAGTAATTACAAAATCGTCCAATGAAAGAGTGAATGCCATCAATGCCCCAGACAAAACCCCTGGCAACAACATGGGTAAGGTAATCCGCCAGAAAGTAACAATTTCGTTGGCGCCCAAATCCATAGCTGCTTCCTCAAAACTTTGATCCATGCCTTGTAAACGAGCCCGAACTACCAAGGTTACAAATGGGACACTGAACGCGATATGGGAAACGATGATTGTAAACATACCCATACCAAGCCGACTATCGCCTTGGATATTGAAGAGATTGTTGATCACCGTAAAAACTTCACTAAACAAGATTAAAATACCAATACCCATAACAATCTCAGGAATTACAATGGGGACGTACAAGGCAAGTTCTGAAAAGTTCTTGAGTGGAAATTTGTACCTTGAAAGGGCTAAGGCTGCCATTGTTCCAATCAAAGTTGAAGTGATCGTGGAGATCGTCGCGATCGTCAAGGTGTTTTTGGTTGCGTGGACAACATCCCTATTTTTTGCCAGTTCGCAATACCAATGGAAAATACCGCATGGGCTTTGCTCGACATTGCTCTTTACTATTTTTGTTGGTCCAACTTCCGTAATGAACCCTTCAAAATTAATATTTGTTTTGGATGAATTGAACGAGTAAATAATCAAAACAAAGATCGGTATGTACAGGAAGGTGTATACCAAAAAAGTCATTATCTTTACAAAAGGAGATCGACGGTGTGGGTTCATCCTATGATGATCTCCTCTCCAAAGCCAAATTTTTTGGTATAGAAATAGGTAACAATGAGAGTCATACTCATTAACACGAGAGAAGCCGCACTACCAAAAGCGGGATTCCTTGCGTCTAAGAATTGTTTTTGAATTAAATTTCCAACCAGGATGATATTCTTACCACCTAAGAGATCAGAAACAATAAATGTGCCCATTACTGGAATGAACACCAGAATCGTTCCGGCGACCACCCCAGGCATGGAAAGCGGCAGGGTGACTTTAAAAAATGTCCGAATTGGATTTGCGCCCAGGTCCGCGGCAGCCTCATACAATGAGTTGTCAATCTTTTCAAGCGAAGTAAAAATCGGCAGGATCATGAATGGCAAGAATTCATAAACCATACCAACCAAAACAGCCCCAGGCGTATATAACATTTCGAAAGGTGTAAATGGAATATTGAATAAGCCTAATAAAGCCCCGATGACGCTATTGATTACCCCTTGGGTTCTTAAGATCATCATCCAGGCATAAACTCGAATTACGAAGTTTGTCCATAATGGTACCAATACCATAAACAGAAAAACATTTCTGCGCTTCGGGTGGGCACGAGCGATAAAATAACTGAGCGGAAATGCCAAGGAAATTACAAGGATGGTTGTATTGAACGCTAAAACTGCGCTGTCTTTTAAGATGTTGATATAAAGCGGATTAAAACACTCAAAATTTCCAACTGGACAATCTTTCGAAAATCCGATCAAACGAATGTAGTTGTCAAGGGAGAATCCGTATTCAACCCCGCCCTCTGGTGGACGCGATCCGAAGGAAACCACAGCCGTCAGCATGAGCGGAATGATCAAAAGTCCAACCATAAAAATTAATGTTGGCAGCGCCAACAATGTCCCTTGAATAGATTTACTCTGGCGGATTTTTTCAAATAGTTTACTCATCTCAACCTGCCTTTAATCCGTATGCAGTACAAGCGCGTTTTCAGGCAGAATTGAGGCGAATCCCGCCAATTCACCCTGGTGAAACGCTCTTGGGTCTAAGGTTGAAATGTGGTTTTGTTCCCAGATCTTAATTTTCTGCTGATTGGAAATCACCTCCAAGCGCGTATCAGAGCCGATGTAAGCGCTATTGAGCACTTTCACATCAAAACAGTTGTAATTAAGGTTACATACATTGGTCAGTTTTATTTTCTCTGGTCTTACCGAAACTACGACTTTTTCTCCGGGTTTAACATTGCCTGCATTTATTCCGACCAAAGTATTCCGCAAGGCAGGTATATCAACATGGACACGATCGTTCTCAATTTTTTCGGCGGTGCCTTCAAAGAAATTTGTATCTCCAATAAAATCCGCCACGAATTTGCAATTTGGTCTTTCGTAAATTTCGACTGGAGAACCAATTTGAAGTACTTTTCCATTGCTCATCACCGCGATCCGATCGGACATGGTCAAGGCTTCTTCCTGGTCGTGGGTTACAAAAATAAAGGTGATTCCAACCTCGCGTTGGAGCGCCTTAAGTTCGAGCTGCATTTCCTTTCGTAATTTCAAATCCAAAGCTCCGAGGGGTTCATCCAGCAGCAAAACCTTGGGTAATTTCACCAACGCCCTGGCCAAAGCCACACGTTGTTGTTGACCACCGGATAATTGGCGGGGATAGCGTTTGTCCATGCCATTTAATTTGACCAGTTCCAGCGCTTTTCCTACCCGGCTTGTAATTTCTTTTTTGGGAACCCGATCCATCTCCAGTCCGAACGCGACATTTTGCGCGACAGTAAGATGTTGAAAGAGAGCGTAGGATTGGAAAACAGTATTGACAGGTCTTTGAAAGGGTGGTTTTTTACCCTGTGCCTGCCCATCAATATAAACCTCTCCGTTCGTTGGCCACTCAAAACCCGCGATCATCCGCAGTGAAGTGGTTTTTCCACACCCTGAGGAACCTAATAATGAAAAGAACTCGCCATTCGAGAATTGCAGATCAACATTATCAACCGCGTTAATCGTTCCACCCTCTGGAGTTTTGAAGGACTTTACTACTTCTTTAAGTTCAACTGCGATATCAGACATTCATAATTCTCCTCTATTTGATTTCCTCGGGAATCACAAGGATCGACTCACTTCAGCCAAGGTTTGATCCAGGCGGTCCAATCCATCATCAATCTCTTCATACGTAATGACCAGGGGCGGCTCGATCCGAATGGTATGCGCGCTCGTAAGCGTCCCAGCCACGATTACACCGCGTTTAAACAATGAAGCCGCCACTTTATAACCAATTTCCGGGGTGCGGAAATGTTGACCAATGAGAAGGCCCATGCCCGTGATTTCGTTGTAAATATTTCCATACTTTTCGCGGAATCCATTCAGTACCTTCATCATATAATCGCCTTTTTCCCTGGCCTGCCTCGGCAAGTCATGCTTCAAGGTAACATTGATCGCCGCTATCGCGGCGGAGCATGCCAATGCTCCGCCGCCGGTAGTAGTTGTGTGCATAAATGGATTTGGGTACATCATTGGCGAAAAAATCTCTTCTGTTGTGCAAACCGCGCTTACAGGCATTACTCCGCCACCTAACGCCTTGGCGACCGCGATGATGTCAGGAACCACGTTCCAATGGTCTACTCCCCAGAATGTGCCAGTTCTACCCAAACCAGTTTGGACCTCATCCGCGATCAATAGAACTCCATAACGTTTGGTAATCTCACGCGCTCGCGGCCAAAAATCATCCGGTGGAACTATGGCGCCGGCTTCTCCTTGAATCGGCTCGAAAATCGCCGCGGCAACACCGTTTCCGATCTTTTCACAAATTTCAAGTTGTTTTTCCAGCGCGTCAGCGTCCCCAAAGGGAACATGAAAAACCTGACCACCGTAAAGAGAACCCAAACGTTGCCGATAATCCGCTTTGCCCATCAATGAAAGGGATCCCATCGTTTTGCCATGGAATGCCTTTGTAGCGGCAATGAAAGCGGTCTTTCCTGTGTATAATTTCGCGATTTTAATCGCGGCTTCTATGGCCTCTGTACCGCTGGCTGCAAACCAACTGTAATTCAATTCACCCGGAGTTACGTCCGCCATTATTTTTGCCAAAACACCCCGCAATGGGTCGATCAATTCCTGGCTGGGCATTGGGGTACGCATCAATTGGGCTTTAACAGCCTCTACAACTTCAGGGTTGGACCAACCATGACTCATCATGCCGTAACCGCCCAAAAAGTCAATGTACTTTCTCCCCATCACATCCTGAAAAGTCGCCCCCTTCCCTTCCCATTCAACGGCAGCCCACTGGCCAGCCTCAGTGACAGATTTCCGGTATTCTAACCAATTTTTGTTAAAATGCTCCGCGAAATTTTCCTTTGATTCCTCTATGATCCATCTGGCGGTCTCTTCATCTGGCAAACCAGGTTTTTTGATTAATTCGAGCCATTTAGTGGAATAATCCAACGCGTTTTGGGTATCTTTTGGCATCATCCTATCCTTAATACTCAGTTTTAATAAACTTCCTCGTCTAATATGCTTAATGCGCCATCAACGATGGCCAGCCCTTCGTCTAATTCTTCACGATTGATGCACAATGGCGGAACGATAAAAATTACGGTGCCATTGCTATTTGCCATGATGAAAGTGAATAGCCCCTGTTGGCTAAAATACTTGCGAACTTTTGCCATGGCATCGTCATCGAATGGTTTTTTGGAAACCTGATTCTGAACCACTTCTACAGCCGTGAACAAGCCGATATAACGAACATCACCAACTGATTTATGCTCACGTTTGAATTTCTCCAGCCTTTCACCAAGATACTTCCCCATCACTCGGGTGTTTTCAATCAACCCATCTTGTTCATAAACTTCAATGGTTGCCAACCCAGCCGCGCAGCTGAGCGCGTGGCCATTGTAAGTCAGACCGGCTGAAAGATATTTATCCTCAAAGAATTGGGCAATAGGTTCAGAAACGACCACCGCTCCAAGCGGGGAGTATCCACTGGTAAGGCCCTTCGCGGTTGTGATCATATCAGGAATAACATTCCAATGATTGATCGCGAACCACTCTCCTGTACGCCCCCAACCACTCATCACTTCGTCTGAAATTAAGAGGATTCCGTGTTTGTCGCAGATCTCACGAACTCGCGGCCAGTAATCATCGGGTGGAATAATCAGCCCGTTTGAGCCAACCACTCCCTCCATAATGATGGCGGCAATTTTATCCGCTCCTTCGTATTGAATCACTTCTTCCAAATGGGAGATGCACTCACGCTGGCAACTTTCGTTCTTTTGGCCAAAAGGACATCGATAGCAGAATGGGTCCAGAAAATGTACCGCTCCCGGCATGGCAGGTTCGACCGCCAAACGGCGATAGTCACCGGTCAGGGCGATGGAACCATGAGTAGCACCATGGTAGGAACGGTATCGAGCCAGAATTTTATGTCTGCCGGTGTAATACCGCGCGATCTTGATCGCGTTCTCATTCGCTTCCGCCCCACCCAGAGTGTAAAAAGTCTTATTCAAATTTCCGGGCATCACCTGAGCAATTTTTTCACCCAGATCGCCTCTCACTTTGGTAGCGTTTCCGGGATGAACAAAACAAATTTGCGCGGCTTGGTCCTGAATCGCTTTGACTACATGCGGGTGCTGGTGTCCAATATTGGTGTTCATTAATTGAGACGAGAAGTCTAAATATCGCCTGCCATCCGTATCGTAGAAGTAAACTCCCTTTGCGGTTTCAACAGCGATGGGATGGACTTGATTCTGAACAGACCACGAGAAAAATGTATATTCGCGGTTCTTGGAAACAATCTCGTTTGTATCCATGGCTTCCTTCGATCACATTTCTTTTACAACATCAGCGAAGATACTCAAAGTAGTATTGATATCCTCATCTGAATGTGAATAAGATAGGAACCAGGGTTCGCGGGCATCAAAATCAGGCATCACGCCGCGTTCCATCATCTTTTCCATGAGCACAAGGTAGCCGTCTCGATCGCTCTCCGCCCATTGGCGTTGGTTTTTACATTCATCCAAACCCAACGCGAAAGTAAACATACCCGGATACCCACTCATGACGAATGGCAGACCTTTTTGATTGAGGATCTCTTTCACACCGTTCATTAAGGTCGTGCCCCGTTTATTGATCGTCTCAAATACGGGATTCTCCCGCATGAATTTAAGCGTTCCGTAAGCACCGGCAACACCGGGCTTATTGTTCGTATATGTGCCGCCTTGAGATACTCCGTGTCCGACAATCTCCATGATCTCTTTTTTGCCACCAATTGCCGCGATCGGATAACCATTTCCAAGCGCTTTTGCATAAGTCGCCATATCTGGTTTAATGCCGTAATATTCCTGGGCGCCGCCCTTGGCAATTCTGAAACCAGTTTTCACTTCATCGAGAATGAAGACCGCTCCATATTCAGTAGTTTTTCTTCTGATCAAGTCAAGGAAGCCCGGCAATGGCAAAATCGCTCCACAGTTTCCCTGAGCTGGTTCGGTGATCACAGCCGCGATCTGGTCGCCATATGATCGCATTACTCGCTCGAATCCCTCAAAATCGTTAAAGGGTAGCGTGATGATCTTTTCTGCCAAGACTTTGGGGATTCCTGATGAAGCAGGCACAGGAATTGGATTTCGTTCACTGCCATAGGCGGCAGTTGGGGCATAGGTCGAAAAAAGGGCATGATCATGGAAACCGTGATAATTGCCCTCAAACTTCAATAGCAATTCCCGCCCGGTATATGCCCGAGCGATTCTGACGGCGTGCATCGTCGCTTCTGTACCAGAGCTGGCAAACCGAACCATCTCAACCCCTGGGCACATATCGATGATCATCTCACCAACTTCGAGCTCAAGCTCGGTCGTCATGGCAGCCAATATACCCTTTCGAATCTCCTGTGAAACGAAGTCATCGATTGGGTCAAAAGAATGCCCTAAGATGACCGGGCCAAATGCCAGACGGTAATCAATATACTCATTGTCACCTACATCCCAAATTCGCGAACCTTTCGCTTTTTTCAGATAAGGTGTAATTCCTTCTCCCCAATAGCGGAAGTTGGAATTGACTCCGAGAGGGAAAAACTTCTTTGCCCTCTGCTGAACCTCTCTGTTTTTTTCGAAATTACGCATGATTGACTCCTTAAGTCCTCATTCAGATTTGTTTTTTACATGACCAGAGGGAATATCCCACTGGAAAATGTCTTTTAAGACGATCGGGACGATGGAGGTACTCGTTTTTTGAACTCCTGGAATCTTACCTACGATTTCAGTAACATATTTGTAAACTTCTGCGGTATCATGGGCAATTACCTGAACACTAACATCAGCTTCGCCGATATTGCAGGCAACATAACTCACAAATTCCAATTCGGCGATTTTCTTCGCGATTTCAATCACTGAATCAGAATTTGTGTGAAGAACTACGTCTGCGACAACATTTAAACCGAGGCTTTTTGGATCAACAACCGCGGTGATACTGATTACCCCGGTTTCCACCAATCGCTCGATACGATAGCGGACCGCCCGTTCCGAAGTTCCGCCGATAATCCGCGCGATCTCAGAAGCGGGCATCCTGGCGTTCTGTTTTAACAGTTTTATTATTTGGTAATCTATTTTGTCGATATTATACATATTATGATTTGTTTTTGTCGTTTTCTTACAAAACATTGTACAACATTAATCTGATATGTCAAACACCAATTTTTCTCATTCATTCACATTTTTTCTCATCATCCATTGATTTGGTGTCATGGCAAAATAGAAATGCCCCTAATCATTCATTGATTTGGTGTCAAGGCATTGATTTGTGTCATTGATTTAAATGGGCAGAATAATTCTATGGTATACTCATTGTTCGGCATTTATTCCGCAATTTAGGAGCAATCTAATGACTGATGACACTCAAATTACCCCAACTTCCCAATCCGAGGTTCAACCAAAGACCAAATTGACTGGGAAAGTTGTTAAAACTACTTTAGCTGGCGTCCTTGTTGATTTAGGTCAATCGCTTCCAGGCGTAATCCATATTTCCCAACTCTCGGCCGATCCAATCAAAAGCGTAGATGAGGTAGTCAAAGTCGGACAGGAAATCCAGGCATGGGTTAAGAAAGTCAAGAACGATCGAATAGAATTAACCATGGTCGAACCTCTTGGATTGGACTGGAAAGAAATGAAACCGCAACAAACTCTCAAGGGAAAAGTTGTCAGACTTGAAACTTATGGCGCATTTGTTGAGATCGGCGCGGAAAAACCAGGTCTTGTTCATGTAAGTGAAATGGGTCATGGGTATGTAAAAACACCCGCCGATGTTGTTAAAGAAGGCGATGAAATCGATGTAATGATCATTGATATAGATCGAAAGAAGAAACAAATCCGCTTGAGTATGAAAGCGTTGCTTCCAGAGCCAGAGGTCGTTGAGGAAAAACCAAAACCAGAACGGACAAGAAGCGCTCGACCTAAGGGTAGAACAAACAAGAAACGTGAAAACCAGAATGAATTTGATGCGGCGGATGTGCTCAAAGTTGATCCAACCCCAACCGCTTTTGAAACTGCCTGGCAGGCCGCCCTCGAGAAATCAAAATTGCACCGGTCTCTGAAATCAAAACGATCCAAATCCAACGATGACTCTAACGATACGATCCTCGATAGAACGCTTCAGAATCGAATCAAGACCAACTAAATGTCAATCAAAAAACCTCGCGAAAAACGAGGTTTTTTGATTGACATTTTCACTCTATTTTGATATTATTTATCCAATTACACAATGCAGAGGAGAATTTAAGATGCTGCAAAATATCGCAAACTTGACACTTACCAATACCGCCGCTGAAGCTTTCAAAACAATCTTGAAAGAAAAGAACATGACCGATTCCGCCTTACGGATCTATGTCTCCGGCAGCGGCTGCTGTTCCGGCGTCACTTTCGGAATGTCCATCGAAAACCAGATTTATGGAAATGACATTACACTTTCATCCAATGACGTCCGAATGGTAGTTGATGACCAGTCTCTTGAATACCTGAAGGGCGCTACCATCAACTACATTAATGATCCGACGCGCGGTCAGGGATTTATAGTTGAAAACGCTCTTCAACCGGAAGGTGGAAGCTGCGCGTGTGGAAACGATCACGAACATTCAAGCCATAATCACACTGAAGAAGGTGGCTGTGATTGCGGCGGTAGTTGTAGCTGCAATTAGAATTTTAGAATTTCTGAATCAAAAAAAAATCACTTTAATCAGAGTGATTTTTTTATCCTGAACGCCGGACGATCGCGATGATTCCTGTAAATATGCCAAATATTAGGACAATGATAATGACCAAACCGAGAGGTAATCCAAATCCTGAATTGGAGGCGTTTTCATAAGTCGGAACCGCTAATGGCTCTGGTGGAGTGAAAGTTGGTAAGCGAGTTGGAGTAGTTTCAATAATAAACGCCGCGGCAAGCGTTGGGTTGATCGTAGCGGTGGTTAATGGCGTTGGAGTAGGCGGCGAATCTATAGGAATCAGATTGGCATTCGGCGATAGACTAACCAGTGGAGCATAAACCCAGCCGATATTCCCAGGTACTCCCAGGTATTTGATCTGGATCCAATCTCCGCCGATCGAAATACCCAAAGCGGGCGCTGTTTCGCCCGGCAGCATGACACCAACAGGAACTGGATATAAAGTCGAACTTGGTCCGGATCTTACATTAATCTGCTCTACATAGGTAACAGTGATAAATGGACCGGGCGGCGTTCCAGTGACGGTTGGGATCGAGCCAGTTGGCTGTTGCGCAAGAGCCAAGTCGGTTTGTCCCGGTACTAAATTGATCCCAAACACCAATCCCGCCAACAAAGACATCGCTAAAATTAATTGTTTGCTGATTTTCCTCATCTTCACCTGTTTTCTGATTATAATCGAATCAAAATGCAAACAATCACCCTTCCAGAAAGAGTTGATATTCAAAAACTCGCTGAACATTTAACGGCTTTTTTGGACAATGAGACTTACGATGTTCAACTGATAAGCCGTACGGCAGATCAGATCAAATTAAAGATCAGCAATGACAGGCGCTTACGAAGTGGCAGCAGGATTTCTTTGGTTGTCAGTATCATCAACAATTCAGAAAGCTCACTTATTCAAATCGGCGATCCAGAATGGATGAATATCGCCGGCTCAATCGGCGCTACTGTATTAGGGACGCTCATCCGCCCGGTTAACTTCCTGGGAAGAATTGACGACATTTCGGTTGACCTCAATAATGTTCAACTTCCTGATCGGGTAAATCAATTGGTCAATGATTATGTTACCACCCTCATCTCTGAGAAGACAGCCACTAGAAACCGTTCGAGATGCCAATATTGCGGCTCAAGAAATTCCACCTCGGCTACCCATTGTAAAAGTTGCGGCGCTCCACTGATTTAACCAGGCTGATAATCTGAATAAACTTGTGGGTTCACACAAGTAGGAAGCCTTTCTCCCCTCAATCCTGCCAACAGGTTTTCACAGGCAGCCTTCGCCATTTTTTTCCGCGCCTCGATCGTGGAAGTTCCAATATGGGGTAGAACAAAACAATTATCGAGCTTAAACAACTCGTTCATGATTGGCAGCGGTTCGGGATCGGTAACATCCAAGCCTGCCGCCGTGATCGTGCCAGTCTTGAGCGCGTCGATCAAAGCTTCCTGATCGACGACCTTTCCACGAGCGGTGTTAACCAGGATTGCGGTAGATTTCATCATTTTCAATTCATCCCGGCCGATCAGCCCTTGGGTTTCCTCGGACAATGGGCAGTGCAAACTCAAAATATCGCTTTCCCTGAATAAATCTTCAAAACTTACGTATTCGGCTCCTGTGAAATGATCCAGCGATCTGCGGTTATGGTAGATTATTCGCATTTTAAACCCGCGAGCCCGGTCAGCCACCGCCTTCCCGATCTTCCCCATACCAAGAATTCCAAGAGTTTTTTCTGACAACTCCATCCCTAACCAATTCGTCAATGACCAGCCTTTCCACTTGCCAGACCGGGCATCCGCGCTCGCCTTATTGAAGTTTCGGCTGGCGGCGATAATTAAACCAAAAGCGGCATCAGCGGTAGAATCGGTAACCGTGTCGGGAGTGTTCCCCACAGGAATCCGATTTTCTGTACACCATTGGACATCGATATTGTCAAAACCGACTGCCATATTACTGATCACTTTCAGCGATTTTGCATTTTTGAGAGTGTCCGCCCTTATTGGGACGTTTAATAAGCTGAAAATACCTTCGACTTCTTCGATTCGTTGAAATCGATCGCCAGAATTATTCAGAATGATTTCAATCTTATCTTGAATTGTCCCAATCCACTCATCAGGAATCAGATCTGTAAATAATACTTTTGGTTTGGCATTCATTCGAGCCGCCCTCCGTCAATGTATAATTAGATTAACTATGTCAAATAAACAAAATTTATTCAAATTGATTTCCAACCTTGGATCCGGCCAAACCTCGTCGCCGTATGATACAGAGGTCATTCGAGCGATTACCAGTGAATTGATCGACCTTGCCTTACTTCATGCTGATTATACAAAAGATTTCCAGATCAAAATTTACCTGAATGATCAATTATTCAACAGAATTTCAGACTTGCCGATGTACATCACCAAATTAAGTCAATTAGCCAACAAACAGCTGATCTCCAAAGGTACCAGGCTTGAAGTTGAAAACCTTGAAGTAATCAGAGATTCAAAATCCAAAACCGAATTCAGGGTGATTCTGGCAGATCAAAGTATTTTGGAAAGAACCCAATCAATTTTTCCTGCGGATAGTGATCAAGAAAAACCTTACGGGTTTCTACTTCTCACCAACGGAGAATTTTTTGAGCTCAATCTCCCAATCATTAATGTCGGCAGAGAAGAAGCTAATACGATTGTGATCGAAGATCCATATATCTCGCGAAATCACTGCCAAATTCGCCTCATAAAAGGAAATTGTTGGATTTTTGACAAGAACTCAAACAGCGGCACAATCATTAACAACGAACCCATTTCTCAGAAAATCCTCCACCCTGGCGATGTGATCCGCCTCGGAAAAACAGATCTGATCTTTGGGATCGACGAGGATGAAATAACCGATACTTCGCGAATTTGATACCAGAGGAAAGTTATGGGTACATTATTATTGATCTTCCGGATCATCGAGGCAATCCTCATCTACGCTTTTTTCATCGGCGTTCTCTTGCTTCTCTACAAATCCATCAGAAACGATTTAATCTTCGTTCAAGAAAAAACAGTAGGCGCATCCTTCACCCGATTAGACAATGAAGATGAAGCGACGAGGAAACAAATTTTTCAAAAGCATATCATCACGATTGGTAGAAGCAATGATTGCGATGTTTTTATTGATAATCCCACTGTATCCAGCGAGCATGCCAAAGTTTCCTATAACCAGGGTAAATGGTGGCTGGAAGATACCAATTCGACCAATGGGACATTACTAAACGATTTGATCATTGACCAACCTACTGTCTTGATTGACCTCGACGAAATTACGGTGGGAGATCAAAGAATCATCTTTAACACTGAAAATTTATAAAGAATAGAGGTAACGATGAAAATGAAAATCGATCTTGCCATCATCGGCGGCTCCGGATTGTACAAAATGGAGGGTGGAAAATTTATCCAGGAATTGCAAATTTCAACACCTTTTGGAAAAACAAGTTCTCCGATCATGGTGAGTGAACTTGAAGGGAAAAATGTAGCCTTTCTGGCTCGCCACGGAATCGGCCATTTTATTAATCCGACGGAAGTTAATTATCGCGCGAATATCTACGCGTTAAAGTCTCTTGGCATTTCCAAGGTGGTAAGCGTCAGTGCCTGCGGATCTTTGCGTGAAGATTTCAAACCCGGTGAAATTGTAATTCCTGACCAATTATTCGACTTTACAAAAAAACGTGAATATAGCTTCTTTGGTGAAGGACTCGTAACCCACATTGGAGTCGCCGACCCGTTTTGTCCGACCCTTCGCCAACAATTGATCGACGCGGTCAAGTTGGTTGGCGCCAACCCGCATGAAAATGGCTCTTTAATAACGATTGAAGGTCCTCGCTTCTCGACCAGAAGTGAATCAAACGTATTCAGACAATGGGGCATGTCGATTATTGGTATGACTGCCAGCCCAGAGGCTTTTTTGGCGAGAGAAGCAGAAATGTGTTATGCGACCATGGCGCACGTAACGGATTATGATGTATGGCATACCTCAGAAGAACCCGTCACAGTCGAAATGGTGATTAGAACTCTGAAGGCTAACACAGAAGTTGCCCAACAATCGATCATTGAATTGATAAAAATGATCGGGAATTCCGAGCCCTGCTCTTGTGAAAACGCTCTGGCGGACGCCCTGATCACAGATCGAAGCGTAATTCCAATGGAGACAAGGGAAAAATTACACATATTAATAGATAAATACCTTTAATTACCTTGAAAAGAATTTTAGAAAAAATCAACTTTTCATCTCTCTTTATCCTCGCCTTCGCTGGATTGTTTTTCCATTCGCTTACCTTGAGTTTGGCGAATACGGTTGGTTATAAACTATCATCATCAGGAATTTTGTGGAGTCACTGGATTGGTCTGATTGGTTGGGCGTTGCCAACCTTCATCGGATATAAATTATTAACCTCCAAATCAAATACCTATGCGAAGTTTCTTTTTCCGGTCGCCTCTTTATTATCAGGGATCGGAATTTTAACCATCTGGCGTGTCAATTCCGACCTCGGATTTCGCCAAACCCTGATCTATGCCTTTACGGTCCTCATCCTGAGTGGAATCCTCCATAAATTCGATATTCTCAAGTTGATTCGAAAATGGATTTTCTGGGTTTTGCTCTTTGCGATCTTTTTACTCGCGGGGTCATTGGTTTTCGGTGTAAATCCAGGTGGATTTGGACCAAGCCTTTGGATCGGATGTTGTGGTATCTATTTGCAACCCTCAGAGCCATTGAAGATCATATTGTTGTTAATTTTGGCATTTTACCTTCCCACAACATTGGAAAAAACCAAGAGATGGGAAAAGTATTTATGGATTCCAGGGATTTTCCTGGTAATTTTTCTCATCCTGCTTGTCCAAAAAGATCTTGGTACTGGCACGATCTTCTTGATCCTTACTGTTTCGGTTTTATCGATCTATCTCAATAAACCTGGAATACTTTCAATTTTTGGGCTTGGGCTGTTCACAGCCGGTTTGGCTGGATATTTAACGGTACCTCTGATTAAAACCAGAATCGACACATGGCTTTCTCCCTGGCAGGACCCAACAAATTCTGGTTATCAAATCATTCAAAGCTTGATCAGTATCGCTAATGGCGGTTTGAATGGTCGAGGTCCTGGTCTTGGCTATCCGTCCCTGGTTCCAGTCTCTTTTTCTGACTTCATATTCACCGCGATCAGCGAAGAAATGGGCTTAGTTGGCGCCATTTTGATTCTTTGCCTGATCGGATTCTTCATTTTCCTCGCGTTTTCAATTGCCAAACAGGCTAAAAGTGTGGAATACAGTTTGCTCGCGAGTGGAATTGGTGTTTATATCGGTGCCCAGTCAATCATCATCATTGGGGGGAACATCAATTTGTTCCCTCTTACCGGGGTAACCTTACCCTTTATTTCATATGGTGGCTCTTCCCTTTTTTCATCATTTTTCGCCCTCACACTTTTAATCGCCGTTTCAAACGAAACTGAACCACTGAATAGTTCAATTGCGGTAGAGCTCTCTCATCACCACTCAGATGGTTGGATCACAAATTTGATCTTCCTTGGACTCCTCACTTGCGGATTATCCCTTGGCTATTGGAGTTTGATCAGAGGAGAAGAATTATTAACCAGAACAGACAATCCACGAAGGTCATTAAATGATCTTTATTCTAAACGGGGGATGATCGTTGACCGTAACAATCAGATCCTTGTCTCAACCATCGGCGAAAAGGGAAGTTATCAAAGGTATTATGTGTATCCATTTCTCTCACCGATCTTAGGCTACACACATCCGACCTTTGGGCAATCCAATATCGAGGAGTCTTACGATGAGTACTTGCGAGGTGAGAGAGGCCAACCGGACTTGAAAATTTGGTGGGAACACCTTGTTTTTGGCAGACCACCTGATGGCTTAAATATCCGCACTACCATTGACCTCATCGCCCAGGAAAAGCTCGTCAATTTTATTGATGGTCAACAAGGAAGCGCGGTTTTGATTACGCCTAACAATGGGGAGATGATCGCTGCAGTTTCTGTTCCATTCGCGGACTTAAATCTGGCTGAATCATATTTATCTGAAAAAAACGACGAAAATTCTCATCTCATTAATCGGGTGTCTCTCGGTCAATATCCATCCTCATTAGTAATGTCAATTTTCCGGGATGCCGGCTTAATCGGTGAACTGCCTGCTTCTTTCTCGCAACTGATGTTGGAAAGAGATCTCTTCCAAACTCCTGATGTTGGTTTTGAAATCGCGGATAATTTAAATCCATCGGAATACATCAATCCACTTCAAATGGTCTCGCTTTTTTCGGGATTCAGTAACGAAGGTATTTGTTCGGATCTTAAGTTCATCAGCGCAGTCCAAATCGCGAACAACGATTGGGTCATTCTACCGGGTGAGTCCAATCCTCAGGAGTGTTATTCAAAAGAATCACTTGAAAAGCTATTCAAAGCATATCGCCAGCCGAATAACCTCTTCTGGTCTGCGGATCAATATGACCCAAAGACGAGAACCTATCTGTACATTTCGGGAACAGATTCAAATTGGACAGGAACTCCACTCACCCTTGTTCTGATACTGGAAGACGTAGATCAAGATTCCCACAAAACCGATGCCGATAGGCTTTTTAAACAAATGTTGTTAAACAAATAAGCCCGCCATTTGGCGGACTTATAAGCTTAATACCATTCAAGATTGTTTAGGCGTATCCGGGACCTTTTGAAAAAAAGTCCGCGTTTTGCTGAGTACTATCGGTCAGATCTACCACTTCACCCGCTTCAAGCTTGCGGGTTGAGTTCAAATTGACCGCGTTACCATTATGATCCTTATTGGAATAGGCACCGGTCAAACCGACTCGGTTGAGGTATTCCCCACCTTTGGCTTTATAGGCAGAGGGTACATCATCTTCAGGGAAGATCGCGTCATAAGGACATTCAGGTACGCAAGCGCCGCAATCGATACAAGTATCTGGATCGATATAGAATAACGGCCATTCCTCGGTTGGTCGTCCAGGGATAATACATTCCACCGGACAGACATCTACACAACCGCCATCCCTCAAACATAAATTTGTGATCACATGTGTCATATTTTTGCCTCCTTATCAGCGATCTTAATTATACAAAAACTAAAATCAAAAATAAAGTCTCTGAGTTGTATAATTGGAAAGTAATCAGACAACTTACGGAGAACACAATGAGCGAATCTTACTTTAGACCTGACAACCTTCAAACAGCGGCGAGGCTGATTAAAGAGCATAACGGAAAACCGATTTACTCTTTATTTGTTGAGAAAGACCCCTTGCAGGAAACGGTCTTTATTGATCTTCAGAATTGCGGCTTGGATTTTATCGAAACCTCTGAACATTCTCTTACTTTCGGTTCGGCAGCATCTTTGCAAGCAATTCTTGAGGATGAAAATTGTCCTCCCGCCCTCCAAAAAGCCATTAAGTTAGAAGAACAATTGAACAGGAGAAATATGATTTCTTTGGCAGATTGTATCTTGGAAGGCGATGGCAGCAGCCCAATTCTTACAGTTTTGTTATCAATGGATGCCAAAATCAAGACAGTTACGGATAATAATCTGATAAATCTCGGGGATTTTCTCGCTTTGAAAGATGATCGATTGTTAAAATCGATCCAAATTCCAAACAATATAGTCACAATTTACGAGACAGTTTCGAATACTCCAGCTGACCGACCTTTGATTGGGGCAGCATTAACGAAGTGGGAAAGCGGCCGGGTTCGGCTCGCCCTTGGTGGTACAGGAAAAGCTCCAATGTTGGTCGCGGATGGCAAAGGCAGCGCGGGAATTGAAAAGGCAGCCTCTTCAGCTTACATTGATGCGGGCGATTTCAAAGCGTCAAAGGAATACCGTTCCAGGATGGCCCAGTTACTGACGATTCGATGCTTAGGAAAATTAAAATAATGACCTTTAGATTATTCAAACACGAATTTATCAGCGAATACAATACACAAGCTAAATTGTTCATTCATGAACAGACTGGCGCCCGCCTTCTATCGCTTACAAACCAGGATGAAAACAAAGTTTTTGGGATTAATTTCCGTACTCCCCCCACAACTTCCAATGGTATTGCCCATATCCTTGAGCATTCAGTTCTCTGCGGCTCAGAAAAATATCCTGTAAAAGAACCGTTTGTTGAGATTATCAAAGGCTCCCTCCAAACTTTTGTAAACGCATTTACTTACCCAGACAAAACATGCTATCCATGTGCCAGCCAAAATTTACAAGACTTTTATAATCTTATTGACATTTATTTAGACGCGGCTTTGCATCCATTAATTTCAGAAATGACACTTCTTCAGGAGGGCTGGCATTATGAGCTCGAAAACCTTGAGCAACCTTTGAAATTCAAAGGTGTAGTGTTTAATGAGATGAAGGGCGCATACTCTTCGCCCGATGACCTCTTGATGGACAAATCTCGCAATTCGCTCTTCCCCGATAACGCATACGGACTTGATTCCGGCGGCGATCCCCTTGTAATCCCGGATCTTTCCTATTCGGAATTCAAACGCTTTCATGAAAATTATTACCATCCATCCAACTCATTCGTTTTCTTTTACGGTGATGATCCGGAAGAAGAACGATTGAAAATCATGGATAATGCATTTGCCGGATTTTCAAAAACAACCGTTGACTCCACAATACCAAACCAGGCCGATTTCAACTCGCCCATCGATCTCCAATTTAATTATGATTCTGCCGGATCAGTGGAAGCCAAACACTTCATCACAAAGAATTGGAAGATCTCAGACGCGAATGATATTGAAACGACCTTTGCCTTTCAATTGCTTGACCATGTCTTGCTCGGGACACCGGCCTCGATCATTAAAAGACGTTTGATGGAATCGGGGCTTGGCGAGGAAGTGATCGGCGGATTTGAAACCGAACTCGCGGAAACCATGTTCACCATCGGTTTAAAAGGCGTATCTAATGAAAATGTAAACCAGGTCAAAACCCTTATCCAATCAATCCTGGAAGAAATCATCCGAGATGGTGTTGACATGGCGAGTGTAAATGCCAGCCTTAACACGCTTGAATTTGCGAATCGAGAGTTGAACACAGGCAGATTCCCTCGCGGTCTCGCCCTGATGTTAACCGCTTTGCGTGTATGGCTCTATGGAGGAGATCCAATCAGAGCCATGCGATTTGAAGATGATTTTACCCAAATGAGGGAAAAGGTTAGGGATCCGCAGTACCTTCCGGGATTGGTCAGAAAATACCTTTTAGAGAACAAGAACGCCTCCACCGTGACTTTGATCCCCGATCCGGAGGAAGGAAATCGCAGGGAAAAAATTGAGCAAGATCGACTTTTCAAAGTTAAAAAATCACTTTCAAACGATGAACTTAACCAAATCATCGAAGTGACAAAAGAGCTTAAAAAACGGCAGGAAGCCCCTGATTCCGAAGAGGCTCTGGCAACGATTCCAGCTCTTGCCATCGAAGATCTGGATAAATTCGTCAAATTGGTTTCCTCTTCAGAAAATGAGGTCGTTTTTCATCACGACATTCCGACCAATGGAATTTTCTATCTTGATATTGGATTCGACTTGAGCGTTTTGACGATTGAATTAATTCCTTATGTTGGTTTGCTCGGAAAGATTCTCCTTGAGATGGGGACAGAGAAGCGGGATTACATTCAATTAACTCAGAAAATTGGTTTGGAGACTGGCGGAATCAGAGTCGCCCATTTGCTCTCCGAAAAATACAAACGGGACGGGCAAGCCATGTATTTCTTCCTGAGAGCAAAAGCGTTACCAAATAATGCCGCTGCCTTGTTCGAAGTACTTAATGAACTTCTGACCACCCCCCTATTTGATCAAAAGGAACGTTTCAAACAGCTTCTTACTGAACGACGATCTGCCCTTGAAGCTTCACTTATTCCCAGTGGACACATCACCATTAATCAACGTTTGAAGGGGCATTTTACCCAAGCCGATTACATCCAAGAACTGATTAGTGGGCTTGACCAAATTTATTTCCTGAGGGAACTGGGGCATAAAGTAGACAATGATTGGGCTAAGATCGTATCAAACATCGAACGGTTGCTTAAACTACTCGTTCGCAAGAATGGAATGATTCTGAATGTTACCCTCGATGCCGCAAACTTCCTGGCTCTGAAACCAGAGTTCGCTCATTTCATTAACTCCTTCCCTTCCCTGGAATCAAGCAATCAAATCATCCCAAAGCCAATGCTGCCTAAAAATGAGGGATTCTCGCTTCCAACACAAGTCAATTATGTTGGATCTGGCTACAACCTCTACCAGGACGGTGCCAAACTATCCGGTACATGGTTGGTCGCGAATAATTACCTTCAGTCTACGTATTTATGGGACAGGGTAAGAGTGCAAGGCGGTGCTTATGGCGGCTTCAGCATTTTTGACCCTATCACAGGAGTTTTCAATTTAGTGAGCTACAGAGATCCAAACTTATTGGATACCGTGCTTACCTTTGATGGGGCTTCTGGATTTCTTTCCAATTTATCAATTTCACCCGCCGAACTGAATAAAGCCATTATCGGAACGATTGGTGATCTGGACGCGTATCAACTTCCAGACGCCAAGGGTTGGTCAAAAATGACGAGAATGTTGTTAGGCTATTCTGAGGAGGAGCGTCAACGAATACGTGATGAAGTTTTCAAAACAACTTCAAGCGATTTGAATCAATTCGGCGATCTTCTTGGACGCATGTCACAGACATCCGAGCAGGTAATTTTAGGCTCGGTAAAATCCTTTGATGGCGTGCCCGCGATCAAAGGCAACGAAATAATTGTTAATAACATTCTCTAGACACACGAAAGAGGTTTGGAAATGATTGAATTAAAAATTAACGGAACCAACAAATCGATCATCTCAGAAAATTCTGAAACACTATTTACCGTTTTAAGAAGAAACAATTTTTACGGTATTAAGTTTGGAGATGAACAAGGTCTTTCTGGATCAGATACCGTCCTGATTGATGGAAAACCTGTCAATGCCTCCAAGATACTGGTCGGACAGGCGGTTGGGCATGATATCGTTACAATTGAAGGGTTGGGGGAAAATCCCGATCTCGGTTGGAAGCCTTCCAAAGGACTTCATCCGCTTCAAAGAGCGTTTATCGAAACTGGAGCCATTCAGTGCGGATACTGCACGCCAGCCCAAATCCTTGCCGCGAAATCACTTTTGGAAAAAAATGCCGATCCAAATGAAGATGAGGTCCGGGAAGCTATCTCAGGAGTTCTGTGTCGATGTACTGGTTATGAAAAACCCGTTCGAGCGATTCTGAGCGCCGCCAAGGAATTGCGCCAAGGCAAAGCGGATGAATCCCGCTTGGAAGATACCACACCTGACATAATCTCAACCTTTCAAAAACGAGAATATGACAGCGTTGGAAAATCAGAGATTAAACTGGATGCGGTAAAGTTGGTTCAAGGAAAAACCGCGTTCTCGGCAGATTACACCCCAGCAGACGCGTTATTTGCCAAGGTTTTACACAGCCCGGTAGCCCACGCCCGAATAAAAAGCATTGATGTTTCCGTAGCCAGAGAACTACCCGGGGTAGCGAGCGTGCTCACCTGGCAAGATATTCCGCGCGTTGTTTACTCAACCGCTGGGCAATCTGATCCAATTCCCGGCCCATTGGATACTTTTTCATTGGATTTCAAAGTTCGCTTCGTCGGCGACCGGGTCGCCATGGTCGCGGCTACCTCTCCGGAAATTGCCGAGCGAGCTCTGAGTTTAATAAAGGTGGAATACGAAGATCTTCCCGCCATCATCGATGCCCGTGACGCTATGAAACCCGGGGCGGTTGTCATCCACGATGAACCTGAATTCGTAAATTTCGTGGATAGCGATCCCAAGAAGAACCTGGCGGCTGAGATTCGAATTGATATAGGTGATGTCGAAAAAGGATTTGCGCAGGCAGATCAAATTTTTGAACATGAGTACACAGTATCCAAAGTTCAACAAGCTCACATCGAACCGCATGTCTGCCTTACTTATTGGGATGAGGATGACCGTATGGTCGTGAAAACTTCAACCCAGGTCCCGTTCCACCTCCGTAGAGTACTCGCTCCAGTGATCGGTTTACCAATCAAAAGAATTCGGGTGATTAAACCAAGAGTCGGCGGCGCTTTTGGTGGAAAACAGGAAATTTTAATTGAGGATGTGGCAGCTCACTTAACAATCGCCACCGGTAAACCAGTCCTCTATGAATATAGCCGTGAAGAAGAATTTATCGCCTCTCGTTCGCGTCATCCAATGCGTATCCGAATGAAAACCGGTGTAAAGAAGGATGGCACAATTACCGCCAATGAAATGTATGCCTTATCTGATACTGGCGCTAACGGCGCTCACGCCCTCACTGTTACCGGCAATACTGGTCACAAATCTTTGGCACTCTATGTTGGCGACGGCGAATTTCGAAAAAATCCAAATATTCGATTCTATGCCGATATTGTTTACACGAACACCCCTCCCTCCGGCGCTTTTCGTGGTTATGGCGTCCCACAAGGATACTTTCCATTGGATAGACACCTTGATTTCATCGCCAGAGAGATGGGTTTCGATCCGATCCAATTCCGTCTGAAAAACACCATTCGTGAAGGCGAGTACCATCCATTCAGCACAGCCTGGAATGAAGGACGTGAACCGCGTCCAGAGATCATCCATACAGTCGGTTTAGCGGAATGTGTTAAACAAGGAAAAGCTGCCACAAATTGGGATGAAAAATTCAACAATTCAAACTGGCAAAAAGTTGAGGGCAAACCCAACCTCCGCCGCGGAATTGGTATCGCGACCGTCATGCAGGGTACTGGTATCCCTTACCTCGATATGGGCGGCGCGATGATCAAACTGAACGATGATGGCTCCTTTAATTTGCTGGTAGGGGCTACCGATCTCGGCACTGGTTCAGACACTGTATTATCTCAAATGGCAGCCGAAGTTTTGGGGGTCAAAACCGAGGATATTATCTGTTATTCCTCAGATACTGATTTAACCCCGTTTGATGTAGGCGCGTATGCTTCCTCGACGACTTACATTTCTGGCACGGCGGTAATCAAAGCGGCGGAAATGGCCGCAGAACAGATCAAAACGCGAGCGGCTCTTATTCTAAATCAACGCCAACCTGAACTTAATCTCACCGCTCAATCAATCACACTCCGAAACCGTAAGGCATTCGCTTCACCGACAAGTTTCGTCAGTATGGAAGAGATAGCCTTGAATAGCCTCCATCATCAGGAACAATTGCAAATCATGGGGACTGGTTCTTATTACTCACCCTCCTCACCGCCCCCATTCGCCGCCCAATTCGCGGAAGTAACTGTGGATACCGAATCAGGTGAATATACGGTTGATAGCCTTTGCATGGTTGTTGACGGCGGAGTAATTGTTAATCCGCAAACAGCCAGTGGTCAGATTGAAGGTGGAATGATCCAGGCGCTTGGTTACGCGGTATGTGAGGACATGACATATACAGAAAAAGGCGAACAACACCAGAAGAATTTTCGGGATTATCATATTTATTTCGCGAATGAAATCCCTCAACTAACTACAATCTTTGTTGAAACCAATGAACCGAGTCATACTTTTGGAGTAAAAGCTGTCGCTGAAATTCCCATGGATGGAGTGGCTCCAGCCGTCGGCAATGCTGTTCTTAACGCGACCGGCGCCCATATTGACACCTTGCCAATAACCCCGGAGAAAATTTGGAAGGCCTTGAATTCTTAATGAAAAATCAGTCAGATCAAATTTTCGTCACCGGACATATTAATCCGGATACCGATTCTATTGCCGCGGCGATGGGCTACGCGTGGTTGTTAAAAGCCAGGGATGGATCCAACGCGATTCCTTCCAGGGCGGGAAGTGTTAACCCGCAAACTTCCTGGCTGCTAAAAAAATTAGATCTTGATCCACCCTTGCTTCTTACGGATGCGTCACCTCGGTTTGAGTCAGTAACCAAATCCTTTGATACAGTTTTTCCGGAATCTCCGCTTTCTGAAGCATGGGAGCTTGCTGGGAAGACTGGCGGAATCGCGCCAGTTGTTACTTCAGATGGGATTCCTTACGGTTTGATCGATGGATTCAGTCTCTTCAATTTCTTCCGCCAGGTTATTGGAAACAAATTGGATAATAGTGAGAGCAAGATCGCTGATCTAATTTCATATCCCTGCAAAGATGCTGTTGATGTAAACGTACCGAAATTTAACTCTTCGGCTCATATCCGAGACTCTATCAACAGAATCTTACGCGAGGAATACGATAATTTCTTTATCGTCGATGAAAATGGCATCTATAAAGGAATTTGCAATCAAAAAGCAGCCCTCAATCCGCCGCGGCTGAAGATCGTCATGGTTGATCATAATGAAGCCAACCAGTCGATCGCCGCGTTGGATGAAGCGGAATTGCTTGAGATATTGGACCATCATCGGCTGGGTAATCCTCATACCCATCAACCAATAAAATTCACGGTTGATACGGTTGGCTCAACCAGCACCCTTATTACCGAATTAACCAATGAGGCAGGGCTCTCAATGCCGCATCAAATTGCCGGCATGCTTTTAGGTGGTTTGTTGGCTGATACTCTGATCCTCACCTCACCGACGACAATCGAACGTGACAAAAGAGCCGCGGAAAGATTATCGCGCTGGGCTTTTGTAGCAAATGGTCAACTCAGAGGCTATTCGATTCAGAAATTTGGCATGGAGATTCTCTCCGCGGGCGCCGGCTTAGCCAACAAGGATCCTGATGAAGTTGTCAGTACGGATATCAAATCCTATGAATCTGGTGGTTATCGATTCAGTGTTGCCCAGGCGGAAGTTACTGACCTGCTTCAATTGCGTGAACACAAAGATCGTCTCCAAAACGCGCTTAACCTCTACCGTGAAAAACGTGGACTCGATTTTTCTCTGCTCCTGGTTACAGATGTCGTTCGCGGAGATAGTAGATTATTGGTTTCGGATGAGGCGCCAGCTTTTATTAATGAATTACCATTCCCGCCATTCGGAGATGGCACCCGTGACGCGAAAGGCATTGTTTCGCGTAAAAAACAATTATTACCCGCGGTATTAGGTTTATTGGAATGAGCGATCAATTGGTATTTGATACAATTCATCGTTATTTTAATGAACGGCAGGTATTTGCCCTCTGTACAATCGTAAAACAATCCGGCTCAACTCCCCGTCATTTGGGAAGTAAGATGGTAGTTACCCCTGACGGCAAGTTTACCGGTTCGGTTGGTGGTGGCGAACTGGAACATAGAGTCATCAAAAGTGCCCTCAGTTGCCTGGCAGAGAAACGGTCGGAAACTCTTTCTTACCAGCTTAATGACCTTGAAAATGGCGACCCGGGAGTCTGCGGCGGACAAGTGGAGATTTTCGTGGAAACAATCAAATTACCTTCCCAGATCGTGATCGTTGGTGGCGGACATGTTGGCAAAGCACTGGTCAATCTCGCGAAATGGCTTGGTTATTACGTCATCCTATCAGATGACCGTCCGGAATTTTGTGATTCGAGCCGGGTACCTGGCGCTGACCAGTACATAATTTGCCCACTGGCAGAAATCCCAAATCAAATTAATATCGATCCTTCAACCTACCTGATACTTACAACCCGTGGTGTAAATATCGATATCCCCGGTTTACCACACATCTTGCAATCAAATGCCGCGTACATTGGAATCATAGGCTCCAAACGCCGCTGGATCACTACTCGGGGGGAGTTGACTGGATCAGGAATCAGTGAGGAACTGCTTGATAAGGTTCATAGCCCTATTGGAATTAATGTCGGAGCCGAAACCCCGGAAGAAATCGCGCTCAGCATTATGGCGGAGGTGATGATCCTGCAAAAAGGCAAATCCGGAGAAAGCATGCGAATAAATTTGCGTAAATAGGCAAATAATTACTATAATTAAATGAATTAATCCGCGACATTGAGCAAAGGAGCCGAAATGGCCAGAGTTTTTGACGTAATTGAATACAGAAATGAGATGGTCGACGAAATCGTTCACCGCTTTCCGGATGATACAACGATCGGTGATTATCGCATTGGTTCACAGGTCATCGTACGCGAAAGCCAGAATGCTGTGTTTTTCCGAAACGGGCAAGCGCTGGATATCTTTAAACCTGGTATGCACACTATTGCTACCGGGAATATCCCATTGTTGACCTCATTATTGGGTAAGCTATTTAATGATCGGACACCGTTCCCCGCTGAGGTTTATTTCGTTTCCATGAAGGAATTTGCCAACAAAAAATGGGGCACACCTCAACCGATCATCGTCCGAAATCCCGGCGTTGGGCTCGGTATCGCGCTTCTTCAAGGCTTTGGTACATATTCATTCCAAGTTTCTGATCCCCAACAATTGGTAACGAACATTGTCGGTTCCAAAGCCTCTTTCAGGATCGTTGATCTCGAAGACAGGATCAGGACTATGCTTCTTTCCGCTTTACAAGACTTGCTGGGAGAGACAGCCCAGAAGAGAAATGTATTGGAAATGATTGGTCTTACGGAAGAACTGAGCGCCGGTGTCCGGGCAAAGTCCTTGGATAATTTCGCTGCCCTCGGACTCACTCTTAAAACTTTTTACATCGGAAATCTCAAACCCTCTGATAAATCCGCTCAGGAATTGCGCGACATGGGTATGTTAGACATGAACGTGTATACCCAATTACAAGCCGCTGACGCGATGCGTGATGCCGCCAATAATCAATCCGGTGGGGCTGGTCTTACTGCGGGTATTGGGGCTGGAATGGGTATCGGCAATATCATGACCCAAAGTTTGCAGCAGGGCATCCAGAGCCCAGCCCAAACCCCTGCTGCCAATCAATCCGCGGAAATGCCAGACATCCTCACCCCTTCTGAAGCGGCGGCTTTCCTCAAAGTTTCCGAAGAAGATGTAATCGCGGCAATTACCGCGGGTGACCTGAAAGCAAAAAAACTTGGCAACGTTTATCGTATCTCGAAGAGTTCCATCGAGGAATTCCTTAAAGGTTAATTACCGTTAACTAAAACAAGGAGACCAGTTCAAACCTGGTCTCTTTTATTAGTGTACCTTCACAATTTTCAACGGACCAAGTTGGTTACCTGATCCAATCTTGATCGCGATGTAATCCCGTAATTAAGGATCGAGCATCTTAAAGATTTCTTGTTTGATTTCGATTCGCTCGGGAACTGCCTCAACAAACCAACCGGTATGAAATATGGATTGCATATCTTCATCGATCATTCCTGGATTTGTTTGCCCCTACCCGGAAATTCTGACTGGATCAGTAAGATGACAGCTCTTGGCTTTCTGAACCGTCAACCGACTCAAGGATTCTTCCGGATTTTCTTTCCGGCGGAGATCAAACAACAAGCCCTGCGAGCCGAAATGGCAGCAGGTTAAACCAATCTCCACGCCCATCCTTCCCGCGCCAAGTATTACAACTTTTAAATTATCCATGCATCACCTTTCATACCAACTATTTTGATTATGCTATAATTATTAAAATAGCTCTAACAGGAAGAAAATTAATGGATCAGGAACCAAAGAATAACAATAAGGGGATCTGGATTACGGTGATCGCGATCGTAACGATCGCGGCACTTGCTTATCTTCTTACCCTCAACCCAGACATTACTGAAAATATTCGTGACATTTTCCTGATCTTCCTGGCTTTATTCACCTTACTGATCGGAATCGCGGTTGTTGTTCTGGTAGTACAAGTTTCCAAATTAGTTAATCTGATCAACAACGAGATCAAACCAATGGTAGACGCTACTGACAAGACACTTCGTGAACTGCAGGGAACGACCCACTTTCTTGGCAGCAACTTAGTAAAACCAGTGATCAAGGTAAACAGTTTCGTTGCTGGTGCTTATAAAGCGGTAGACTTGTTAAATATATTTAAAAAATAGACAGTTACGAAAGGACGGAGTGATATGTCAGATCATGATGAATTTGGTGCTTTTTTAGTAGGTTTTATTGTCGGTGGTGTTACAGGCGCAATCGCGGCATTATTGATGGCACCTCAGTCAGGCGAAGAAACCAGAGCGGTCATCCACGACCGTTCCATTGAATTAAAAGATTCAGCGATGACAGAGGCTGAAAAAGCAAAAGTAAAAATCAAGGAAGGATCTGTTGCCGCTCGCGCCAAAGTTGAAGAACTTTCCAAGAGTGCTTACACCAAAAGCGAGGAGATCGCGCAAAAGGCAAAGGCTAGTGGTCAGGAACTGCTTGATGCCGCAAAATCAAAGGTTACAAAAGGCAAAACCAATCCTACAACCGGTGAAGTCGAAATTCCAACTGAAGACTGATAATTTTTCGATTTGGTAGAAAAAGCCCAAGCAAGATTGCGTGGGCTTTTTCTTGGCTTATTTATGTTAAAATCAAATTATGGAAGTTCAGATCGCGGTTTCAAAAGTAAGCAAATATGCTGTAAGCGAAAGCGGCGATACCTTTGAGGTTGTTGAAAGACCAGGCGGCGGTATCTCTCTGGTTTTGGCGGACGGACAAACCTCCGGGCGGGGCGCCAAGGCAATCTCCATGCTCGTTGTTCGAAAAGTTATCAGTCTTCTCGCGGAAGGTGTAAGAGACGGCGCGGCAGCCAGAGCGGCATCCGATTACCTTTTTATTGATAAAGGTGGTAAAGTCTCTTCGACTCTCAATATCGTTTCAATCGATTTGGAAAGCAATACCATCGTCCTCACCCGTAATAATGAATCGCCAATTTACATTCTTATGGATGGCAGGATTGAATTATTACAAGATCAGAGTATCTCCATCGGTACTGCCCGGAATATCAAGCCCGTAATCACAGAATTGCAATTTCAAAAGAACCTCACCATAATTCTCTTTACCGATGGGATTATTCATGCCGGATCCCGCACCGGTTCAGGAATCGACCTAACAACAACTTTAATGGGCTTAACTGAGGATGACCAAGTAACCCCGCAAGAAATTTCTGACGCGCTTCTAGCGCAAGCTGTTCGGATTGACCAGGGACGCCCTGTGGATGACATCAGCGTAGTTGTAGTGAAAATCAGCGCAAATCAATCGGACAATGTTAGAAGGATGAATCTTCGCTTGCCAATAAACGTCCAATTTATAGAATAACATAAATGAAAATCGGAGTAGTAGGTGTCTGCGCATCCGGTAAATCAACCCTGATCAGTCAATTGAGCGCAGCGGGATATGAAGCGAAACATATTGCCCAGGAACATTCCTATGTTCCAGAAATGTGGAAGAAGATCTCCAATCCTGATGTGTTAATTTATCTGGAGGCTTCTTATCCCACTACATTGCTCCGTAGAAAAATCGATTGGAGTCTCGCAGACTGGGAGGAACAGGTTTTCCGATTACGTCATGCCCGAGAAAACGCCGACCTCATCATCCCGACCGACCATCTCAATCCGCGACAAATCTTTTCGATCGTAGAAGAATTCTTGTCAAATCTTCGTTAAGTCATACCAAGATTAAAGGTATAATTTCATTTTGCATTAAATTCAGCCCTTTGGCTGGAAATCCATTGATCGGAGAAAGACTGAATGAAACGTCGACCAATCACAACGTTGATCTTCATTTTGATCCTGTTAGCGCTATCCATTTGGGTCAATTTGAGTGATACGATCTCAATCACAAATCCTTTCACTTCTACTGCGCTATTTTCAAGGAATGTGGAAACCAGGCTTGGCCTTGACCTCCGGGGTGGACTACAAGTCCTCCTCGAAGCCCCTGTTGGTACAACTGATGCGGATCTTCAAACCACAAAAACCATTCTTGAAAAACGGGTTAACGCTCTCGGCGTTTCAGAAGTCAACATGCAGGTTGCCCCTCCAAACAGAATCGTCGCTGAATTTCCGGGGATTGATGACCCGCAAGAAGTTGTGGCGTCGGTTAAACAAACTGGCTTGCTTGAATTCGTTGATTTTGGAGATGTCCAATTACCTGAAGGCACTCCAATTCAGACAGATTACAATAATGGAAAAACTGCTACGCCACATTCCGATTTGGATACTCCTCTCGAAAACCGGATTTTTCATACAGTCATGACCGGTTCCGCGCTTCAGACAGTCGGCGTCCAACCTTCGACAACCGGTGGCTATGAAGTCGCCTTCTCCTTAAAAAGCGATTACGCAGTGCTGTTTAGTGACTATACGCGCGACAATGTTGGAAAATACCTTGCCATCGTACTCGATGGTCGGGTCATAAGCGCTCCTAAGATCAACTCCCAAATCTCTGATGGTCAGGGAGTCATCACTGGGAATTACACATCCGAAAGCGCAAACTCGTTTGCGGTTCAATTGCGTTATGGCTCCCTGCCAGTAAAAATTGAAATCGCTGAAAGCCGTCAGATCGGTCCAACCCTTGGCGAAGAGTCGGTTCGCAAAAGCATTATAGCGGGCCTCATCGGACTCAGCGTGGTCATCTTATTCATGCTCATTTATTATCGGCTGCCCGGTTTTATCGCTGATCTCGCTTTGATCACGTATGCTCTCTTCTCAATGGCCTTATTCAAGTTGATCCCTGTTGTTCTCACCTTACCAGGGATTGCCGGTTTTATTCTCAGTATCGGGATGGCAGTTGATGCGAATATCCTCATCTTCGAAAGAATGAAAGAAGAACTCAGGTCAGGCAAGCCGCTTCGGACAGCCATTGACCTTGGATGGCAGCGTGCCTGGCCTTCGATTCGAGATTCGAATCTCGCCACGCTCATTACTTCCAGTATTCTCTTTTACTTCGGAAATACTTTTGGCGCATCCATGGTAAAAGGATTTGCGGTAACCCTCGCCCTGGGCGTTTTGGTCAGCTTGTTTACCGCGATCATTGTTACCAGAACATATCTTCACCTCGTTTTGGATAACCTTCGCTCCGCGGAACATCCAAAATGGTTTGGTCTCTAAGGATTCGAAAATGAATATCATTAAAAACAGATATATCTACTTCCTCATTTCACTTCTAGTCATCGTACCAGGCATGATCTTTATGGGGATCAATTGGGCTAATAATCCAAGTGAAGGTCCTATACATCTTGGGATCGATTTTACCGGTGGGGCATTGCTGGAAGTTCAATTTGATGGAATCACCCAATCTGAATTACCCACTTCACAGGAAGTGGCACAAATTTACGAAAAGTATTCAACGGATGCGATGAATATCACAGATCCAGTCGTCCAATCTTTAGGCGCAGATGGGCTTTCAATTCGTTCCCGTTCGATGTCAAATGAGACCAAGGATCTTATTCTTAATGACTTACGTGAGTTGAGCGGAAAACAAACCATTATTTTAAATTTTACAAGTGTAAACCCAGCCATTGGGCAGGAAGTAACCCGGGCTGCTATTGGCGCGGTGGCAATGGCTGCCATCGCGATCCTGATTTATATTTGGTACGCCTTCCGAAGCGTTGAACACTCGATCCGTTATGGTACAGCCGCGATCATCGCCATGCTTCATGATGTTCTCCTCGTTCTTGGAGTCGAAGCAATGTTCAGTTTTGCCTTCGGCTGGGAAGCGGATTCTCTCTTCCTGACAGCACTTCTAACCGTAATTGGTTTTTCGGTTCACGACTCAATCGTTGTGTTCGATCGAATTCGCGAAAATCTTGGAATTTACAAAAAACTTGATTATGAGGTTGTTGTCAATCATTCGATTGTCCAAACCTTGGACCGCTCAATCAATACCCAATTAACGGTGATGTTTACCCTCATGGCGATGGTTTTGTTCGGAGGGGACAGCATTAAGCATTTCGTGATCATTCTGCTTGTCGGCGTGTTCAGTGGAACCTACTCTTCCATTTTTAATGCCGCGCCAATCCTTGTGGTTTGGGAAAACAAGGAATGGAAAACCTGGTTCAAAAAGAAGGAAGTAACGCCAACCTTGAATGCCTGATAAAAAAACCGCCTGAAATTCAGGCGGTTTTTTCTGCTGGGGGCAAAGGATTCGAACCTCTACTAGATGATCCAGAGTCATCTGTCCTGCCATTAGACGAGCCCCCAAGAGTTAAGCGGATGTTATTCTATCACCAGATAAGACATAAATCAAGCAAAAGCGCTCCAAAGGCGAGGAATACAATTGCCTGACATCCTTGCGTAGTTTAAAAAAAAGTTGACAAGCCAAAAACTTGTCAACTTTTAATCCTTTTATTGAGTCTTATTTCAACTTGGCAAGGATATCGGTGCATTCAATGAGGAGGTAATCCTGCCCATCAAATTTGAATTCGGTTCCCGTATATTTGGCGAAAATCACTTTATCGTTAACTTTGAGTTTGATATCCTCGTCATCGCCCACTGCCACTACCAACCCAGTTTGAGGTTTTTCTTTTGCGGTTTCAGGAAGTAATAACCCAGAAGAAGTTTTTGATTCCTGCTCCATTGGTTTGATTAAAACTCTTGTTCCCATCGGTTGAATATTTATTTCGCTCATTTCGTCCTCCAAAATTAGATTCCTAATAATTTATTGATTTTTGTCTTATCAAAACCTACAATTACTTTCCCGCCGATATCAATAACGGGTACACCTTGTTGGCCAGATTTGCGAACCATATCCCGAGCAGCGGCTGCGTCTCTGGAAACATCTACATCCTTAAAGCGAATTCCTTTTTCTTTAAAGTATTTCTTCGCCATATTGCAATATGAACATGAGGGTGTACTGAACACAATCACTCGTTGTTGAGGTTTTTCTATCATCTCACAAATTTTTCCTTTATCTCGTAAGTATCATTTTTTTAGATGCAAGAAATTCGTAAATGATGCTCAATTCATCCCGAAATACAAAAAGATTATAAAACAAGTTTATTAACATCGCATAAGAGTTTAAAAATATCCTTGACGCATTTGGAGCGAAAAGGTATATTTTAGTCCGCTTAACTATCAAGGAGAATGAAATATGTCCAGCGATTTGAAAGACATCCTGCACAATTGGATGCACATCATCACCCGTACAAATATGAAGAGGATGCACCTTTTCGCGAAGGATAATGGCTTCTCGATGAGTCAAATCAATACGATGTTCCGGATTCATTATAAAGGCGCGATAAGCATTTCGGATTTAAGCGCGGAAACTGGGGTTTCGCCAGCCGCCGCATCCCAACTAATTGACAAACTGGTCAATCAAGGCTTTGTAAGTAGGATCGAGGATCCGGTAGATCGCCGGAATAGGATTATTGATCTGACAAAAACAGGTCATGAGATTGTAGAGAAAAGCAAACAAGAAAGGACCGCCTGGCTGGATGAATTGGCTGCTTGTTTTAGTCCCACTGAACAGGAGATGATCGAAAAAGCAATGAAATTATTGATCCAAAAAACATTGGAAATTGACAAAAGAGAAGAAATTTTATGATCAAATTATTCCCATTTATTCGTAAATATTATTTGATGATCGCCTTGGTAATCGTACTGCTCTTCATCCAGGCAATGGCAGATCTCACTCTGCCAGATTACCTCGCTAAAATCGTCAATTATGGCATCCAACCACTTGAAGCACAGCAATCCGCGGGGTCGGTTACCGTGGAATCACAAAGCAATCTCGTCCTCAACACTGGCTTAATGATGTTAGTCCTAACCCTCGTGTCGGTAACCGCCGCCATTTCAGTTGGATTGCTTTCTGCCAGGGTCGCCGCGGGTGTGGCTCGCGACCTTCGGGATTCCGTTTTCACCCGCGTTCTGGACTTTTCTAGCGGAGAAATCTCTCAGTTCTCATCCGCTTCACTAATCACCAGAGCAACCAATGATGTTACTCAACTTCAAACGGTAACTCAGATGATCATGAGAATGGTTTTTTATGCGCCAATCATTGGTATTGGCGGGTTTATTAAAGCGCTTAATACAGCCCCCTCTTTACTTTGGGTGATCATTTTAATGGCCGTGATCGTTCTTGGGGTAATCATTTCAGCCTTCGCGATTGTGTTGCCCAAGTATAAAATCATTCAACAATTATTGGACAAACTCAATTTAGTGATGCGCGAAAATTTGAATGGTCTTTTCGTTGTTCGAGCATTTAACCAGCAAAAACACGAAGAAGCTCGTTTTGACCAGGCAAATAAAGACCTGACCAAGACTACTCTTTTTGTAAGCAGAGTTATGGTCTTTCTCATGCCACTGATGATGTTCCTGATGAGCGCGACTTCCCTGGTAGTGGTTTGGGCTGGCGCTCAGCACGTCGAAGCAGGGCAACTTCAGGTTGGTGACATGATGGCGTTCATGCAATATACGATGCAAATCTTCATGGCATTCATGTTCATGGCGATGATGTTCTTCATCATCCCTCGCGCTTCCGTATCCGCAGAGCGGATTGCTGAAGTCCTGAACACTACCCCTTTGATCAATGACCCAGTTAATCCTCGCAAGTTTAGCGATAAATCAAGAGCACGGGTTGAGTTTCGGGATGTCTCCTTTCATTACCCAGACGCCGAGGAGGATGTCCTCCATAATGTGAGTTTTACAGCGGAGGCAGGAAAAACAACCGCTTTTATTGGTACAACGGGTTCAGGAAAATCAACGGTTGTAAGCCTTATTCCACGCTTCTATGATCTCACCAAGGGCGAAATTCTGATTAACGGCGTCAACATTAAGGATGTTAACCGCTCAGATCTAAGGGATATGATCGGATACATTCCTCAAAAGAGCAATTTGTTCACTGGAACAATTCGAAGCAATCTTTTGTTTGGCGATAATGAGGCGAGTGAAGAAACTATCCTAAAAGCCTCGGAGATCGCTCAGGCAGCTGATTTCATCAACACCGCGGAGGAGGGTTTGGAAATGAGTATCTCTCAAGGCGGGGGAAACGTTTCCGGAGGTCAACGCCAACGGCTCGCCATCGCCCGGGCTTTGGTAAAGAAGGCGCCTATTTTAATCTTTGATGATAGTTTTTCAGCCCTCGATTTCCGTACCGACGCCGCCTTAAGAGCCGCGCTTAAAGACCAGCTTTCAGGATCCACAATTTTCCTTGTATCCCAGAGAGTTTCGACCATAAAAAATTCCGACCAGATCATCGTCTTAAATGAAGGCAAAATCATTGGCAAAGGAACTCATTCCGAATTACTCGAGACGAATGAGATTTATCGGGATATTGCCCTGTCTCAACTTACCCCGGAGGAATTGAAATGAACAGAGAAAATCCCAAAAATAATGGGCTAGACCCAAAGAAAAACAAGGGTCCCATGGGTATGGGGCATGGTCCGATGTCTCTCATGAAAGGCGACAAGGCAAAAAATTTTTCAGGAACGATGAAGAAACTTGCTGAATATTTAGGCAATTACAAAGTCGGTACCAGCATTGCTATCCTCTTGGCATTCCTTTCAACTGTTTTCACCATTTTTGGTCCAAAGATTTTAGGCGATACAACCACCAAGGTTTTCCAAGGCGCAATGTCTCAGATGGCGGGAACAGATGCCGGGTTTGATTATTCAGGAATCCGCAACGGCATTCTCCTTGCGCTCGGTTTATATCTCTTTTCCGCTGCTCTGTCCTTCATCCAAGGCTGGATAATGACCGGTATCGCCGTCGATATCACTTACCGGTTGCGCAAGGATATTTCTGAAAAAGTAAATCGCCTCCCGCTCAGATATTTCGATCGGGTAAGTCATGGAGAAGTACTCTCACGGATTACCAATGATGTTGATACGGTTAATCAGACTTTAAGTCAGAGTATGGCACAGATTATTAACTCGGTCGTTACGGTCTTTGGGGTTCTGATCATGATGTTTATCATCTCCTGGCAGCTAACCCTGATCGCGCTCCTCATGATCCCATTATCCTTGGTATTGGTTCAGGCGATTGTAAAAAATTCACAGAAATATTTCAGGCAGCAACAGGATACGCTTGGGCATGTCAATGGACACATCGAAGAGATGTTCGCCGGGCACACTGAAGTTAAAGCCTTTAATCAGGAGTCCGCAAGCATTTCAGACTTTCGCCAAATGAATAACACCCTTTATGCTTCCGCCTGGAAATCGCAATTCCTTTCTGGAATCATCATGCCGAGTATGTTCTTTATTGGAAATCTCGGTTATGTCGCTGTGGTTGTATTTGGTGGATGGCTTGCTTTACGAAGGCTGGTTCAGGTTGGTGACATTCAGGCTTTTGTTCAATATATCCGATCCTTCACCCAACCTATAACTCAACTGGCAAACATTTCCAACGTTTTACAACAAACCGCTGCGGCTGCTGAGAGGGTTTTTGAATTTCTTGGCGAAGAGGAAGAAATCCCCGAATCGATCAATCCGATGGCAATGCCGCGGGCGACGGGCAAGGTCGAATTTTCCAAAGTAAGTTTTGGTTATGATCCTCAAAAACGGATTATTCACTCCTTCAGCGACTCCATCCTCCCAGGTGAAAGAGTAGCAATCGTTGGTCCGACCGGGGCAGGTAAAACAACGATCGTTAAACTGCTGATGCGCTATTATGATGTCGATGATGGATCAATCAAGATCGATGATGTGGATATCCGCAATCTGAGCAGAACCGACCTTCGCCGGCAGTTTGCCATGGTGCTCCAGGATACCTGGTTATTCAATGGGACAATTTTTGAAAATATTCGTTATGGAGACGCAAACGCGACTGAGGAGGATGTTATCAGGGCATCCAAGGCGGCCCATGCCGATCACTTCATTCGTGCCTTACCAAATGGTTACAATATGGTATTAAATGAAGAAACGAGCAATATCAGCACAGGTCAGAAACAATTACTTACCATTGCCAGGGCATTCCTGGTGAATCCTCCCATGTTGATTCTTGATGAAGCCACAAGCTCAGTCGATACCCATACCGAAATTCTGATTCAAAAAGCCATGCTCGACTTGATGAAAAATCGAACAAGTTTCATCATCGCCCACCGCCTGTCAACCATCCGAGACGCGGACAAAATCCTTGTAATGGATGAAGGCAATATTGTCGAACAAGGCACCCACGAAGAACTATTATCCAGAAATGGCTTTTACGCCGGTTTGTACAACAGCCAATTTGCAGTAATGAGATAAAAAGAAGAGGGCGAAATCGCCCTCTTCTTTTCAAACTTTAAATCAATAATTTAGTGCAACGGATGAGGAGATAAAATCATTCGTATGCAAAAAGACAAGTACACGAGGCTAACAAACAAAGAACGTGAAGACATCAGTAGAGGGTTGGCACAGAGGAA
>Ga0074197_1000598_pt1 | contig 41342 bp, 62 predicted proteins | sample EPASupsiteSAE305_FD_64526 | JGI IMG/M metagenome (GOLD analysis project Ga0074197, IMG submission 64526) | Bioremediated contaminated groundwater microbial communities from EPA Superfund site, New Mexico - SAE3-05 reassembly with SPADES | ecosystem: Environmental > Aquatic > Deep subsurface >...
AGAAGGCTAAAGAATTATTTGATTTTTGACAAGGCGGCGTTCATTCCCTGTCTCTTTTGCAATACTGCTGTTGTTTTTTTCTGCGCATACCCACACCATCCCGTTTTTCAAACGGTAAAAGTTTTAATACCCTCATCCCTCCTGCAACAATGTTTCTTGAGTAATCGTGTTCCCAGTAGTGGTACTGGACATTTTATGCAATGTCATCGATTGGTTGCCAGCGTTGTTCCCTATATCTCACAAGGGGGGCATGATATTCAACACCCCAGAAATACGATAATTGACCGCGACGATTCTTGACGGATGCTTTACGCAGAAAAAAACGGCCCGCCATCAAACATATCTTGATGAAACGGGCCGGGATACAGAATGTATTGATCGCAAGCAAATCATTTTTTATCTTTCGATAGATCAACGCCAACCATGTTGCCAGCCTCTGTGAGATAGACAATTCCGCCATACAGCAATGTTTGCATATCTTCGACCTTATTTTTTAGCTCCGCGAACTTTTTCATATCTTGAGTTTCGGCAAACTTGATCCAGCCCTCTACAGATTTTGCCTTGTATAGATATGAACCGGAAATGGCATCCTTGGCTTCATCGAGCTTTTTCTTTGCGTCCTTGTTCTGAAGATCAGGAGTTTTTATCCCTCTGATGTCACCCCATAACCGCAGCATAGGTGTCTTTATTTTCAATGCGATGGACGTTGCTTCAATTGTATCGCTTTTTTGGAGTGCGGCTCTAAACGGCTCATACATAGCGTCAGCTTCATTGACTTTCACCATTAAATCACGGTGGTACGCTAGAAACTGATTTTTGTCATCGGGTTGGGGTGCAGTGACAGCTGCAGGAGGTGGTTGCGATATGGTTTTTTTATCCTCCTCCACTGAACAGCCGACTACTCCTAATGTTGCAAAAATTCCGGCACCCAACAGTAGTATCTTTTTCATAGCCGCTCCGTTTGTCATTGTATTTTTTGACGGTCTTCTAATTTGTTCCATTCATCTGGATCTACAAGGCGGCTTCCGCAATCAAGGCAGATCCTGACAACCTTTAACCCCCATTTTGATCGTTCTGGCCCTAAACGGTTATGCGGGCAGTTATCTGAGGTTGGATCATAAACGTATTTCCCGCCGCACGAACAATCCAACTCAGCATCAGTATAAGACCGCCAGCTGCCACGTAAACTATTACAACTGTGGCATTTGTAGTTATGAAAAGGCATGCGTTTTAAAACCATATGTTATCTCGCCTTTCTTGCTTTTCAGCCATCGTCAATGCAATGGCCAGACCGCCTCCCGCTTATGGATCAGCACACCAGCTTAAAAATAATCAGGAGGAATTTATGTACAATGCAATAGATGACGCCATGCGTATGCGCATTATGCGTCACCAGCTTGATGACTTGTTAACCACTATGGACCCGCATAAACTGTTGATTGTAATCGTAGACTTGATTAAACCCGAGCTTACGCGGCCCATGCTGATAGCATTGCGAAACTCACTGAACGGCAAAACTGATGAACAACTGGATTTGCTTATAGCCGAGTTGAAACCTTAGCCCTCGCCTTACGGCTTTTTAGCTGCTTGCTGTATCAATCCCCACATTTCCTGCGCAAAATGGTCGGGCGCACCGGACAGGTTTCTGATCGGCTGCTCTCCCATTTTTAGCCACCTCATACGGACACCAAATTCGTATGCCACCGCCCGGATCAGCAACCCACTGACCGGGCGGCCCGCCTTAACTTTATCCAGCTCGGATACGTCAGTACCTAATTTTTGGCAGAACTCTTCATCATCCAGGTCGAGCAGACCTGGTAGAGAAATAATGCGGTTATTGATTTCTGGATGTTCATTATAAGGCACTTCCTGCTCATGAACATACTCAGTCGCTTTACTTTTTTTCACGCCAACGCCATTCAACAGCCATTTTGCTTTATAGCCATACACATTCTCTATCGCCAGCGCGTGCAATGTAGAAAATTTTACCTTTCCTGATTCCAGATCACGAACGTTTGCTTGGCTTAATCCCAAAGGCTCCCCAAAATCTGCCTGATTTAAGCCTGTTTCGTCGCGAGCTTCTTTTAGGCGCTCTTTAGGTTCCATGTAAAAATCTCTCCCAAAATATGAAGAATTTTCTTGACTATGGTGTAGAAATCTCTTATTTGTTGTCTATCACAACGTTGTTGCTGATTACGCTTACCAAAACAACACAACGAGCAAAAAAAAGAGGTTTATATGAAAAAACAGATCCTTAACCTCCCTCCTGATGGGCTTACCTCTGTCCCTGCCGAGGATCGCCCACGTATTCGCCTGGGGTTGCTGACCGCGGCTGGCAAAACATACCGAGATCTGGCGAACATCACAGGGCAAAGCGCTACCTATATGGGCCAGATCATCAACGATGAGCGTACTGGATACAAATTCCGCCCAGTTATTGCCAGAGTGTTGGGGTATCCCGTGGTTGCCCTTTGGCCCGACACCCCGCCGCAATACAGGGAGGCGGCATGATCCGTACTCTTGATCAGGCGGTCATGCACCTGCAGGGGATACTGACCGCATCTGTTGACGGCGGCGCGCTGTGCGCTTTTCTTTCAGCTTCTGAACCATTTCGCGTTCGTAATCCATATCAAAAAACATCGTCAGCCCGGCTGTTTGGTCAGAGAGGCGATTTACTTCCTCAGCCAGGTCAAACGGGCGGCCCTGTATCTCCCGGAGTTCCTGCATGACAATGACATGTGATGCTGTCACCTGCGCACGGAGCATGTGTACCAAAACAATAGGGTTGTCACGTATCCAATCTTCAACGGTTTTGCCTTTCACGGCTTTACCTCCGCAACGGGGAATATATCAAACTTGTCTTGAGGCTAACAGTAAAAACGAGGCGCGTCATGGCGAAACGTACAGCTAAAATTTCCAGGGGTATGGCAGCACAACAGGAGCTGTTTTCCGTGGGTATGGCAGAGGGAGAGCTTGATATTGACCTCGGTCACCGTCAGGTGCTCAGTCGGGCAATGAGTGATAGCGGCAAGGATCGCTACCAGATCGCCGCTGAGATGTCCCGCCTAATGCAGGCGTCCATCACAAAGGAGATGCTGGATAAGTACGCCGCCAGCGACCCGGCCAACGGCATACGCGGTGCAATGCTGACGGCGTTTTGTATGGTCACCAATACGTTTGAACCGATCCGCTACCTGCTTGAACCGCTGGGTGCAGACATCCTGCCACCAGAGGACCAGCCGCTAATTGAATGGGCTCGTTTGACCCGAGAGCGGGAAACCATAGAACGCCGTCTGCAGGAGATTGAGGCAAAAAACGGCATAAGGAGAAAATAGCATGGCCCCAAAAACCTACAACCCGGTCCAAAGCGACCACAAACTGATCGACATCGTAGAGCATCTGCATCAACAGACCGGACCGGTTACCGCCAACAGTATCGCCTTGGCCCTGGGCATCCCGCACCCAACAGTAATGAGCCACATGGTTGTGCTGCTTGAACGGAAATGGGTGCGGATGAATGGCCCGCTGTACGAATCGGGCAGCCGGATCAGCGGCATGTATGCGATCTATCTGCAAGGGCTGAAGGATCGCCGGGCAGAGCTCAGCCGAGAAATTCAACAACTGGAGGTGTGATGTGGGAGACGTGAATCAATTGGATATGGATTACTTGGTCGGCAACGCAGCATCGCACCCTAACTTTAAGTGGGTACTGGAGCGGTCCAGCGAGGAAACCATCCGAGGTGCATTACAGGAAATTGGCGACAATCACCGCAAGGCCGCCGTCATCAAAGCGCTGAACGGGCGGCTCAAAACGCTTTTAGAGGCACAGAAGGCTCAGGTTGCCGGAACTGAGACCCGCCAGACACGCGCCGTGACTATGGACATGACCACCCTGCAGGCCGAGCGGGATCAGCAGCAGGCGGAGGAGGAGGAACATCATGAGCGGGAATTAAGAATTGCTGAGAGCTATCTCGTGGCCGGTCGAATCCAGGCCATGACGTTTGTTGAAAAAGTGCTAACCGTTAGCACTTTGGTCCAACTCAAGAGAATTAAAGAGTCAAAAGCATACCGCGACCTCCCCGGTATAGGCAACTGGGATAAGTATTGCGAATATCTGGGGTTTTCACGTCAGAAGGTGGATATGGATTTACAGAATCTTTCTGAATTCGGGGAACAGTTTCTGCTAACGGTTGGTAGTTTTGGTCTCGGCTACCGTGAACTCCGCCAACTCCGCCAACTCAAATACGACGGTGAATCCTTTCAGATGTCTGATGACGGCAAAACCGTGGTGATTGAGGGTGAGGCCATCTCCCTGGGTGAGGATGCCGCACCGGAGATCGAAGCTGCCCTGGAGAAGCTGCTGGAGAAGAACAAAACCCTGCGGGAGCGCAACACCAAGCTGGAGAAAGATCTGAAAGGTGCGGTCAAAGAAGAGACTGCCGGGCTGCTCAGTGAGAAAAAAGCTCTGCTGGAGCGGGTTAAGGACTTGGAAAAGTACGAACCTCAGCAGCTTGATGAGACCAAATACGAGGCCCAATACGCCGAGATACATAATCTGATGTCACAACTGGGCGGTTGCATCAAGGCAGTTATGGCCCTTGATGATCTGCAGGATCACCCCGGAACAATGGCGCGGGTTGATGGCTATGTAGAAGGCTGCACCTACCTGGCCAACGAGCTGCGCGAACTATGGGTAGACCAGTGCATGTTTAAAAACGAATAATCGGGGTGCCATATGGCGGCAGCACGGGACATAGAACCAGGGGTGGTGCAGATGATTATAACTGATTGGAAAACAGCAAAACACGGCGATAAGCGTCGAATAATCGATAAGTGGGCGGGGATGCTCCAGGTAGCCCCCCAAACCATTTACCGTGTGCTGCCCAAAAACACCAATCGGCGCAAGCGCAAGGCCGAGCGAAAACACGCCGGTATTGAGGATGCTGCCCGTGTCGTAGCGATGCTCAAATACTCCGTTCCCGAACATCGCGGCACCATCACTACCCGCGATGCCCTGGAGAACGCCCTGCTTAACGGCATGATTGACAAACGATTTTCAGCGGTGCCGGTAGGTACTTTTGACCGGGTCATCCGCGATCTGGGTATTAACCAACAACGCCGTCGCATCCAACGTTTTCAAGCCGATCGGCCTAATGAAATGCACCATGTGGACGCCTCAAGTTCAGACTGCTTCTACGTTGCTGAGGAGCTGCCTGGTGGTGACTATCTGCTGCGCCTGCACAAGGGCCACCGGGATTACAAAAACAAACCTATCCCGGTGGATGGCCTGCGCCCCTGGTACTACGGCGTAGTTGATGACCACAGCGGCGTTTTCTGCGCCCGCATGGTTGCTGCACGGGGCGAGAGTGCCGCCGACAACATGGATTTCCTCTGCTACGCCTGGTCGCAGCAGGAAGGCAAAGACCTCTACGGCCTGCCGGATAAGCTGAAGGGTGATCTTGGCCCCATGATGCGCAGCCCGGAATTTAAAGAATTTCTGGGGCGGCTGGATGTTGACATAGACCCATCAATGCCAGGCGACAAGGAAGCCCACGGCAAGATCGAAGTCTGCTGGTCAAAGATGTGGCGCAGCTTTGAAAAGGCCTACTTTATGGCCTCAGACTGGAAAAGCTTCACCATTACCATGTCTGAACTGATGGAGCGCTTTAACCGCTGGACAGAGCGCTACAACCAGAACCCACACCGCTTTGAGCGCAAGCTAACCAAAAAGCAGGCATGGGAGAGGATCAACCGCCACGGCGGGGCCGTGCTGATGCCTGAAAACGCTCTGCATACCATAGTCCGCCGCTGGTCCAGAGAGGTGAAACAGGACGGCACCTTTAGTATTGACGGCACCCTGTACGAGGTTAAAGGGCTGCACGATGCCAGCGTATGGGTCTATCAGGGCGTGTTTGACAACAAGATGGTGGTGGTAGATCGCGCCACCGGCAACAAGTATGAGGTTGATGATTTTACCCCGCACAGACTGGGGGAATTCAAGGCAGCGCCAGAAACCGGCTATCAACAAACCCGCAAAGCGGCACAGGAGCTGACTGGCGTCCAGAACCTGCTCTACACCCCTGAACATCAGGAAATGATCAAAACCGAGCAACCGCGCAATGTCATCAAAATACCGGTTAAAACCACCATCCGCGAACTGCAGAACCCTCTTGACCTGGACACGTATCACGATATCAACCAGGCCATTCGTGATCTGCAGACACTCACCGGATCAGTGTTTATGGGAGCCGAGCGGAATGAACTGATGACCTACATCAGGGACAACGGCATGTCGCGGCGTTTTGTAGCCGAACTGGCTGGAGAACTACAAATCGAAGAGATGAGGAGGGCAATGTAATGGCAAATGGAGCAGCTGTGACTGTAACCCACGTAATGACGGCAAACCAATGCGAAAGCACCATCATTATGCCTGATGGGCAAAAATACGTCATTACTCACGTCCGGCAAGGCCCTGGGCGTTTCAAGGTTAAGGAAAACATGGGCTTTGATGATTTAGGACTGCCCGACTGTGTGGCTGAAATGGGCGACACCTTGGCATGGATGGAGGTGTGTCACATGCTGATGGAAGATACAGGCGAAGAATAAAAACAACGGCCCCCAGCGCTGCAACGCCGGAGGCCTCAACCCAGAAGGGAGGTACAAATCATGAGTAGTATGACCAGACTGGAAACATTTGTCAATCTTGGCTACACCCACGACCCGTTCAAAAAGCCACCAGTGCGGTTTGAGACCGGAGACATGGTGCGCTGCCGCCGCATCCTCACTATGGCCGTAAACAGCCGGGCCATGGTCAGCATCGTAGGCGACCGGGGCTGCGGCAAAACCGAGGCCGTTGAATCGGCTCTGAAGGGGCTGTCGGTGCCTATGCAGATCATCAGGGTGCAGCGTGATGCACAGGAAAAGCTCACCATTGATGACATCAAAACATCCCTCATTACCGGACTAAGTGAGGAAGGGGTTCGGCGTGGCGGCATAGCCAGTCATGCCCAGCTCCGGCGTGTTCTGGGGGCCTCTGCCACCAAAAAGAACGCCCAAGGTTCGGAGCACCAGATCGTTGTTGTCATTGAAGAGGCTCAACGTATCCACTCAAACACCCTGCGCAGCCTGAAAACGCTGCGTGAAATCGAATGGGCCGGGCAGCGCGAACTTTGCACCATCGTTCTTGTGGCCCAAAGCGATCCCATGAACCGTGCCGGTGTCAGTGAAGTGCGCCTGCGGTCAGACCTGGTACGCATGCAGGGCCTTTCAGCCAATGAGGCCGCCCACTATGTGCGGGAAACCATCGGCAAACACTTTGACGATGTCGCTGTAGATGCCCTGGCAGAACTGCCAGCAGCCCGTAATTACCTGGAGCTGCAGGCGCTCTGCATAGACCTGCTCAACATCGCCCTGGCTGATGGCCGCGAACAGGTATCGGTTGACGATGTCCGGGCCATTGCCACCCCAGCAGCCCAGCCAGTACCCAGGGCAGCAGCCCGCACCAAACCGGCTGCACCGGTCAGTGCCACCAGCGCCCTTAAATCCGTGCTGGATCGCAGAACAGGGATGTTTGATCTGCACGCAGACGGGAGGGCCGAGGCATGCTGAGACTGAAACAGGCCATGGATGAACTGAAAATACCGCAACAGGCGTTTGTTGCGGCCTCCGGCTGGAGCAAAACACAGGTGTCACTCACCTTTAACAGCGGCAAACTGCCTGCCAATGAGAGCAAATTTACTGCTGATGTGCAGGCATTTGCAGAAACACGGCCAGAGCTTATCGCGTGGCTGGGCGAACGGGGGCTTGCAGTACCTGCGCTGTGTGACAACCTGGCTGAGCAACCCGACAACAGCGCTCCGGCTGATCTGGAACGTGCCCTGTGTGAGGTAGCCGGACGGTCCGTACTGATGCCATCAGTGCCACAGGAAACCGTGATCGGGCTGGCCCGTGTTGCCAGGTTGCTACTGGATAAACTGCACAGCCTGGCCGGAGCTGATGCCCCCTACACCCTGCGGATTGAGGCTACAGCCTGCGCCATGCTCACCGGCGCACAACCAGAGGGAGGGCAGTCATGATGAAACTATTTCGGCGGATTTTGAAACACTTGGAGAATAGACGGAAATGGAACCGTACCCGCCGCTGGATGCGGGAACATGCCTACACCTCTGATCGGATGGCTGTCGGCCTGATGGCCTCCGGCGCACTGAGGCTATGGAAATGAGGCCGGGCTGGTTGGTTCTGGCTGCCCTGGTGTCCCTGATATTGGGGGTGGCATATGGCTGGAACCTGGCTGAAAACAGCGCCAACGTCCGCTACATCAGGGCACTGGCTGAGAGACATGAGGCCACAGCCCGTTATTGGGAAACCAAAACAAACGACATCATCACCAACAACACGCTGGCACGAGAAAGGAACAAACGATGAAGCATTACAGCTACAGCCCACATTTCGGGATGGAGTACCACCCTGATAAAGAAATAGCCAAGGCCGCAGCAGAGGAGGCCGTCCGCATCATGTCTGCAGACCCAGGCTACACCGCTGCTGATATGGCCCAGATCACCTGGGGTGACGTAACCGAGCGGGCCACATCCACCGGTGCTGTTGGGTATGCCCTTAAACGCCAGGATCGCCTCACCTACGAGGCTGTACACCCGCAGGTAATCAACGGACGGATGGAGAACGGCAACGGAGACCTGGTCAGGGTAGAGAACATCAAAGAGCGTGATCTGCTGGAGCATGACATGGTGCTCAGTATCGCCTGCATCTGGCTGCCGTTAAGCGCCATGATTGCCCGGTTCAAGCTGCATACGTTCACCGATATTACCAAGTTTGTTGACCTGCTGTTTGAATCCTACAACGTCACACGGGGCGGGTCTGAGGGCAACATGACCTTTACCACCTTTGACCGCAAATTCAAGCTGGTGCTGGCTATACAGAAAACTATCGGACTGGGGCCAGAGCTGCTGATAGCCCGGCAGAAACTGTTGGATGCTGTGGACGAATACCCTGATGAGGCCAATGATCTGAAAACCATTGTGCTGTCGTTTTTGTTCCCGACTGATGGTCAGGTGCGGGTTGCCCAGGTGTTAAGCCTGCGGGCCTATAAACTGAATAACCCGTTGTGGAATGAAGGAATGATGATCATCGACAAGGCCATTGAAGTCGTGTCTAGCAAACGACAGATCAGGCTGTATGTCCGCAATGAGCAGGGTGAGTACGATGCCGTACCACTCAGCATCGCGGCGCTGTAGGGGGGGGCGAGATGAGTGAACAGATCATCACAACCCGCGAAGTTTTGACCCTCGGCGATCTGCGCCGGGCCACAACAACCGTGCCGGACAGCATGCCGCTACGCGATTACGTCAAACGTACCGGCCTGCAGGTCAGTCTGATCAAGACAGACCAGGGCGAAGTGCTGGAGATATCCTGATGACCCAGAGGCGTACATCAATCAAGATCCGGGCGGGCTACCGCCCGGCAGGAAGAGACGATCAGCACCGGAGGTGTCGGCACTGCAGCAGGCGGTACCAGGAAAACGTCTCTGATGCAGTACCAAAATGCAAGCTGCTTGGTATCACCATCAACTTGGACTACACCTGCCGGGAATACAAATAAGAGGAGAATAAACCATGAACCCCTATACAGGACATCTAGCCGCCCAGTGCGCCCTGACTGAAATGGACGCCAAAAAGAGATCTGAATTTAGAGAACTGCCTGAAAGTTTGAATACCGCCGCGACAAAGGTGCTTGGTAAGCGGACTGAGGCAACTGTCAGCCTTAAATCGGGCGGAAAACTCAGCAGGTGGGCAGCTGCAGAGCGTAAGAAGGACAAGGAAAGATCACGCAGCCGAATGGCGAAGCAATCCAGAAAACGCAACCGGGCTTAACCGTTGAACCGGTGGCCGGAACCACCCCCCAGCCCCCTCCTGAATCAGGAGGGGTAGCTGATCCGGCCATCCATTGAGCGGTTAAACAGGCAAATTGGCAATTTTTGAGGGTAGCGACATGAACGGTAAACGAGATCAAGTCATTGAAAAAATCAAAAAGCTCTTGAGGCTGGCCAAGTCCAGTAATGAGCATGAAGCTGCGTTGGCTGCTGCACGCGCTCAAGAACTGTTGTCCCGGCATAACCTTAATGAATCAGACTTCAGCGAACATGAGCCGCCTAAAGAGGCCGGATTAGCCAGCGCTGAAACCGTTAAGCGTCCCGCCAACTGGGTTTTCCTTTTGGCTGCCGGTGTCGCTGGAGCGTTTGATTGTCAATACTTTCACCGGTCTGACGGCAAGGTGTTTTTTGTTGGCGTAGATATCGATCACGAAATTGCTGCCTTCACCTTCGGGTATGTCTATCGAACCATCAACCGGCTTGCCGCTCAATTCATGGCAAAAAGCCAGCAGCGCAGATTAACAGCCAAGGGCAAGAAGAAGGTCCGGCTGTCCTACTGCCTGGGAGCTGCCAGCGTTGTCAGTGCAGAGCTGCGCCGTCAAAAAGAGTTCACTCCGATCACGACCACAGCACTTGTGCCGGTTAAGGACGCCCTGATCAAGGCCAAGATGGGTCAATTCCAGCTGGATACATCAGCTATGGAAGCCGAATCACTATCTGATCGAGCGTACTGGTGTGGCCGCCGAGACGGGGCAAATATAGATAGTAGCCGCAAAGGCCTGAAATCATCCAGTTCAAGCAGACAGTTGCGGATTGGTTTTTAATCATGATCACCCTCGGCACCTGCATACCGCTTAACGCCTGGATCAGCCAGCGTCAGTGCGAGATAAACCGAAACGGAGTCCCGTACAAACCCGCCCGCTCTGGCCAGCCAGCTCAGCCACCACGGCCACCCTGTTTGTCATGCACCGGGTGCCCCGGTCTGGCCAGTCTGCATACGGCTGATCTGCAGCTGATCATCGTATCAAAACCAATTGACACCGCCCCTGTAGAGGCCCTGGTGCCGGTTTTGCCACTGGCCCTAAAGAAGCGGGTGGGGGCACTCAAAAGCCCGCCAGAACGCAAAAAACAGCAGCCGGAGGTCTCTTTGATGCCTCTGCAGCTGCAACAACAGATCCTGAACCGCACCATGACGATGCTGCAGACCAAACGTCAGACGCGGACCAGATAGACCACAGCGGGTGGCGGCAGATGCGGCTGCCCAGGATAGAGGCAAACCATGAACGACAAACAAACACAGCACCTGATTAAAACGCTGAACAACGAGGGCATGACCGTACTGCTCACCCGTGACCACAACGCCATCATGCTGGAACTGGCCATGCTCCAACGGTTTGATCGTCTGATCCGGAAGGCGTCCACCGTTGACGGTCAACTGGGAGTACTGGTCAAACGCATCGATGCCGACGCTGCTGCTCTGCGTCAGATACTACAACGAGGGTCTGATGTGGGATCTGCACCAGCGCCTGGAATTTGAGGAGCGTGCCGGAATGATGCAGTTTGACGGAGAACTGGATCGGGCAGAGGCCGAGCGCCGGGCACGGCGGATCATAGACGGAGTTGATGATGACGGCCTGCAGTTTTTTGCCGACATGCAGCGGATGTTCGGAGGGCGCTGATGAAAACCAATACCTATCGCAAACGCAGGGCAGCGGCACCGATCACCCCCGGCCAGCGCTCAACCATTATGCTCATCTGCAATCAGTACGACATATCAAAAGCCCAGCGTGCAGCAATGCTCCAGGATCGGTTTAAAAAATCATCCACCGCCGATCTGACCGCCACAGAGGCGGGCAGCTTCATCAAAGAGTTTGAAGAAAAAGGTTTTGTCATTATCCAAAAGCAAAACACCGCCCCGCGCCGCCCCCGCCCCGCCATCCCCAGGAACAAGGGCACGGTCGTTGCCCTGGCCAGCCAGGATGAACGGGATAAGATCAACGCCGTGGCAGAGCTGATCCAGTGGCGTGAGGCAAACGGGCTGGCCCTGTTTCTGGAAAAGCGGATGGGGATTAAAGAGGGCCAGGTGCGGACCTCTGAAGAGGCATATCTTGCCATTGAGGGCCTAAAAAAGATGTTCCAGAACGGCATGAAGAAACAGCACGGCCCGGCCTGGTGGCGGATGGCATTTACTGATCCGCGCATTGTGGAATACATCCGGCAGCACTGCCCGGAGCAGTGGAGGTAGCCCATGGAACGGGATAACCTGAAATGGCTTTCGGAGCTGGACCCTGAAACCGATCTGAACGAACATTACCGCGAGGTGGTGGACGTGATCGGCCTGGAGGCTACCCTGAAGTTGGCCGCCGCGTTTCCGTCCATTCCGGTCTACCTGGCCAACCCGCACTACATACTGAAGCAGGTCAAAATCAGATACGTGATGAAACACGCTAAAACGCTCACACCCCGGCGCCTGGCACTGAATACCGGATTTTCAGAGCGGATGATCTACAAGCTCATTGAAGACAAAGACGATGAAGGCGGGTGGAAGCAGGAAAGCTTGATATGACTCTCAAACGCTTCATCACGGCAGTGCTGCCCAGGCTTGATGAGCTCAATAGAATACACCAGGCGTACATTACCGCGTCGGTTGATTATTATCACGATCCTACTGTAAAGCGGGCCATGACGGCTGCAGAGCTGGCACAGGAATACAACGATGCGAAATACTGGTGGCAGATCCCGTTGCGCGTGGCCATTTGGACAAGGATTTGAACTTGCCGTGATAACCCCAAGCTGACCGGCGTGCCCGGTCCAGCGGGAGTTAGACGCTACCCCATTGACACACCGCCACTAACCGGCGTATAAGCCCCCCATCACCAAGGCCCCTTTCCACAACGGAAAGGGGCTATTTTTTTGAACCCGTCAACTGACTACCTTTCCCACCTCCTATATACCCATACCTGCTTGTATCACCCAACTCTGGACCGGCAACGCCTTGGCGCGTTGACACCAGGCGCGTAAAAACCGCCCCGGTCCATAAAATGATTTATCCGACAGTCGCTGTCGAACAAATAGCCGGGCATAGCCACCGGCGCACAACGGGAGGGGGTGCGCCCCCTCCCGTCACAACGGAGGATCTATGTATCGCCTGATAGCTGCTACCATCTTACTGGCCCTGACTGCCTGCCAGCCCGCGTTTGCCGCTGATATCAACAAGGCCCTGGTGGTGGTGTTTGGACACGAAGGCGGTCTGCAGTGTGACCGCAATGACCCAGGCAACTGGACCGGTGGCAAAGTTGGCGTTGGCCGGGCAGGCTGCACCAAGTTTGGTATTGCCGCCAACAGCTACCCGAATCTGGACATCCGTAACCTCACCATCCAAAAAGCCGCCAAAATCTATGAGCGCGATTACTGGAACCCGCTGCACCTGTCTGAGCTGAAGAGCCAGGCTATTGCCACCGAGGTTTTCGACACCGCCGTTAACTGCGGCGCTAAATCATCCGCCCTAATCCTGCAAAAGACCTGCAACCACCTTAATGGCAAAGGCAAAGATTATCCGCTTAATGGTCGGATCACCAGCGAGACCGCCCGTTGGATCAATGACTACACCGTTAAAAAATCAAACCGTACCAGGTTTTGGAAACTGCTGAACGGCTACCAGCTGGGGCGGTACATCCAGATCGTGGATGCCAACCCACGTATGACACGCTACCTGAACAGCTGGTTATCGAGGGTCTGGTGAAATGATCGATATTGCCCTCGCATACCTCGGGCGGTCGCCCGTGGCCCTCCAGGCACTGCTCTATACCTGTGCCGGTCTGTTGATCGCCGTTATTACGCTCTGGACTGTTGTGACGGTCCAGTCCAGTCGTCTGGATGCAGCCCAGGCCCGTCAGGAATCCCTGGGCGACAAACTGGCCGTTCAAAACCGTGCCGTTCGCACCTGGCGAGCCGAGGCCGACAAACAGGCCCAGCGGGTGCTGACAGCCCAGGCTGCAGCCGAGAAGGTCCGCACCGTAACGGTAGAGCGGGTACGTGAGGTCACTGTAGCAGCCATACCGCAATCATGCCCTGAATCAGACGGCTGGCTGATCAATTGGGGCCTGCAGTTCAATGCCCGGTGGGAGGCGGCTCAATGAAACGATTGGTGATTGCGTTGACAATGCTGCTGTCCGGCTGCTGCACCCTGCCGGAAACCGCAGAGGTACCGGTTGCCGTGCCCTGCACGCCGCCCCCGGTGATTCAGCGCCCACAGCTGTCAATCCGCCACCTTAAAGCGGGCCTAGCGCCTGCAGAGGTTAAACGCTTGTACGCCGAGTCCCTGGAACAACTGAGTGGCTATGCCACGGGGCTGGAGAAACTGCTGGACGGCTATCGAGGGGGCAGCAGTGTTAGATGAAGCAGAGCGCGCCCAGGAACGCCAGGCTGAGTTCAATGCCGATTCACTGCGGGATCACTGGCGGCGGCAAAAAATAGGCGTGGGGCTCAGTCACTGCGAGGAATGCGGTGAGCCGATACCCGAAGAACGGCGGCGGGCACAGCCCACAGCCACCCATTGTGTGAGCTGCCTGACAGCAATCGAAATCAACCAACGGAGGAGTAGATGACACCACAGGACGTAGCCGCACTAACCGCCATAGCCGCCATTGTCAAACAGATCGGCGCTTGGCCCCTGATCAGCGTGTTCATGCTGGTAACCGTTGGCCCCTGGCTGGGCATGTGGTGGTTTACCCGCATCTATGAGAAGCGTCACGCCGCCGTGGTCACTATGTATACCGACAACGTGTCGCTGGTGAAGAGCTTCGAGAAGATCGCCGCTTCTCTGCAGGATGTGGTGATCCTGAACACCCAGGCCATGCAGGGCGTTAAGGAAAGCGTGGATAACAACATCTACTGCCCGATCATGCGGAAAAACCCAACCGTGGAGAAACAGCTATGAACCTGGAACGTGCCGCCATGATGGGTAAACAGGCCGAGGCCAAACAAAAACGGCAACGCCTGGAGCTGAAGATTGAGGGCAACGCCCGCCTGGTCTGTCAGGGTCTCAACACGCTGCTGACACCTGCTGCAGATCTGGAGATCCCGCTGCTGGATGAACAATTTGATGAGCTGAAAACCGCCTGGGCTGAACTGCAGGCAGTCAACAGCGAACTAGCCCGTCTCGAAAAGGCCCTACGCTAATGGCTGAGAAAGGCGCACGTGCAGAGCTGAAGGTCGTTGTCCGCCAGACCTACATTGAGACCGGCAATCTGACCCTGGCTGCCAAGACCCACGGTGTATCCCGCCAGACCGCCACAGAGTGGAAGCGCCGGGCCGGTGATGAGTGGGACAAGGCCAGGGAGCGTAAAGCGTCATTTGGCCTGCGGATGGAAAAGCTGTTCGACCGCGAGATGCTATACGCCGAGGAAAGCAAGCCCGGCAGCATCCCACCGCCAACCCTGAACGCACTGAACCAGCTAGGGGCCATGGTGCTCAAGTTTAAAGCGCTGGAAGCCGCGTCCGGCGACCCAGCACCTGTTGATGAAGCTGCCGCCATGGAGATGTTACAGGCTGCAATGGACAAGGCCAAGGCAATGCAAACGGAGACGGACAAGGGCCTGGTCCTGGAGGAACTGGTCGCAAACCTGGCTTTGCAGCAGACCCTGCAGGGGCTGACCACCGGCAGTATTCAAGTTGCCTTGATCCCGAAGATATTGGGGGAGATCGGCAAGCTGCAGGTCAGCTCAGTCAATAGGGAGAAGTTTAAAGCAGAGGTCCGCGCCGAGGCCGCAAAGAAGGCTTTGGCTGCTGCTGCAGCCGCTGCAGTAACAACCCTGAAAAAGAGCAAAGGCACATCTGACAAGATCATTGAACAGATCAGGGCCGATATCCTGGGCGTGGAGTTGCCAGTATGAGTGCCGCCGTTGCTGAAAAGCTACCCGATGAACGCTTTGATTCTGACGGTAGGCCTATCCGCAATATACCGGCCTGGGCCACCCCTCGCCGTCGCAATCTGCGCGTACCGCCTGTATTACTCCCCTATCAACAGCGCTGGATTGCCGACACCTCTGAAGTCAAGATCATCGAAAAATCCCGCCGGGTCGGCATATCCTGGGCAGAGGCCGCAGATGCCGTGCTCTATGCCGCAGCCGAGAGCGGTGATGACGTTTGGTACATCGGCTACAACCGCGAAATGGCACAGGAGTTCATTCTGGACTGCGGCATGTGGGCCAAGAAGTTTCAATCTTTCATCGCCTCCCTTGAAGAGTGCGAGGAGATCTTTACAGAAGAGCGGATCGTTGACGGTCAAAAGATTATTGATGAGCAGAAAATACTGGCCTTCAGAATCACCTTTGAATCGGGCAACCGCATTGTTGCGCTGTCATCCAGACCAAATAACCTGCGTGGTAAACAGGGCCGCGTCATCATCGACGAAGCGGCATTCCATGACAACCTGGCCGGGCTAATTAAAGGCGCGATCGCGCTGCTCATGTGGGGTGGTCAGGTACGGATTATCTCCACCCATTTTGGCGACGCCAACGAGTTCAACGAGATCATTGAGGACATCCGTGCTGGGCGTCTGGACTATAGCCTGCACCGAGTAACGCTGGATGATGCCCTTGCTGATGGCCTGTATCAACGTATCTGTCTGGTGCGTAGTAAGGAGTGGAGCCAGGAAGATGAAACCCTCTGGCGGCAGAAGCTGATCAACTTCTATCGCGGCAATGCAGACGAAGAATTGATGTGCGTGCCCAGCCAAGGGACAGGAAACTATCTGTCGCGTGTGATCCTGGAGCGCTGCATGTCCGATCAGATCCCGGTGCTGCGCTGGAGTTGTACCCCCGAATTTGCTACCGAACCTGATGAGACCCGCAGCCAGGCAGCAGATGACTGGTGCCGTGAAAACCTGTTACCGCTGCTGAATGCCCTGCCTACGGAACGTCAGCATATCCTGGGCGAGGACTTCGCCCGTAGTGCAAACCTTACCGTATTGATGCCAGCTACCATCGGCGAGACACTCAAACTGCGTGTACCGTTTGTGGTCGAGTTGTTCAATGTGCCCTTCCGCGAACAAGAGTTTGTCCTGTTCTACATCCTCAAGCGCCTCCCCCGATTCAAGCATGCCTCCCTGGACGCCAGAGGCAACGGTCAGTACCTGGCTGAACGGGCCATGCAGCAATTCAGCAAGGCGCGGATCACCCAGGTCATGTTGACCGAAACCTGGTACCGCGAAGAAATGCCCAAAATGAAGGCCCATTTTGAGGACGGCACCATCCTGGTCGCCAAGAACGATGAGCACATGGATGACTACCGGGCCATCAAGGTTTTGCGCGGTGTACCCAAGATCGCCGACAAAAAGACCGGTACTGCAGACAATGCCAGCGGCATGGTGCGCCACGGTGATGCCGCCATTGCCTGTGCCATGATGGTTCATGCCAGTAGGCAGGATGGCGGACCGGTACGGATAGCGTCACGTCGGCGTGGATCGGCTCAACCTTGGAGAAAATCGAAACGTAAACGAGGCCTCGACTATGCGTAGAAATAATGGACTGTATCTCCCGGACGGGAGCTTTCAACGTTTTGCCGAGGCCGGTAAAACCATATCCCTGACCACCGAGCTGGCCACCCGCAGCCGGTCAATTGATTTCTTCGCCCTGGGCAACATGTACTTGCCCAACCCTGATCCGATCCTGCGCCGGGAGGGCAAGGATATCCAGGTATATCGAGATCTACTGACCGATGACCGGGTAGGAGCGGGTCAGACCAACCGTTTCAGCCGCACCAAGTCTCTGGATTGGCAGATTGACCGGGGTAAAAGTAAAACGCGTCAAGCCAGGGCCGTTCAGGATGTTTTTGCCCGCCTCAAGTTGCACAGGATTATCGACACTTTCCTGCAGTGCCGAGGTTACGGCTATGCCCCGACAGAGGTCATCTGGGACGTAATTGATGGCCTGACCGTACCGGTGGATCTGATTGGCAAACCACAGCGCTGGTTTGTGGTTGCTGGCGACAATAACGAATGGCGCATGTTGACTAAACAGAACCTGCTGAACGGCGAAGAACTGCCGCCGCGTAAATTTCTGTTTCCCACTCATGACGCTGATTATGACAACCCCTACGGTCTGGGCATTCTGGCCAGATGTTTCTGGCCGGTCATTTTCAAGCGGGGCGGGCTGCGCTTCTATGTCCAGTTCAGCGAAAAGCTCGGCCAGCTATTCCCGGTGGGCAAGCTGCCTCGTAACGCCGATCGCAAGGAATATGACGAGCTGCTGGATGATCTGGAATCGCTGATTGCCGACGGTGTAGCGGTTATCCCGGATGATGGCAGCGTCGAGTTTCTGGAATCCGCCACCAAGGGGGCAACCAGCGACCTGTTCAGTAAATTGGTTGACACCTGCAACACTGCCATAACCACTGCCTGGCTGGGCCACGGCGGCGCTGGTGAGAGCACCTCCGGTAAACTGGGTGATGAACAGGGGGCTATCCGGGTTCGCGACGATATCGGGCTCGATGACAAGACGCTGGTTGAAGAGCAAGTCAATACTCTGATTGATTGGATCTGCGAGGTCAACTGGGGCAGCGCCCAGGGGGCACCACGTTTCAGCCTCTGGGAGGAAGAGGAAATAGACCAGTCTCAGGCCAAGCGGGACAAAGACCTGACTGATTCTCTGGAGCGGTCCGGCCTGCGCCTGACGCGGGCCTACTACCAGCGGGAATACAACCTGGAGGAAGGGGATATCGAGGATGCCCCTGCTGACCAGGCACCTGTTAAAGCCTCTGCCGCACAGGTGACGCCAGTGCAACCCGTGCAGTTTGCCGACCCTGATCCTGCAGCCCAGGACTCTGCCGATATCGCAGCCACCCGTCTGTCTGAGGTAACGGAGCCGGTCATAACTAAATGGCTGCAGGCCCTGAAGCGAGAAGTTGATCAGGCCGGTAACCTGATCGACCTGCGGGCCGACCTGCTCAAGGTTAAGGGTCTGGATCTGGCCGACCTGGCCGCGCCGATCCGCGACGGCCTGTTGCTGTCCCGGCTGGCAGGCCGGGCCGATGTTATGGATGAAATCGCGGCCTCTGAGGCTGGGCAATCATTCAGCCATATCGATTACTGGTCGCAATTTGCAGAGCCTTACATCATCAGCGCCTTAAACCTCCCCTTTAACGAGGCCATCAGTTTCTTCCGTAACAAGGTCAGCATCCCGACCGAGCGCTGGAATGACCTGTTCATAGATCAACACTCCCAAGGGTTCATGATCGCCGGTGCCATCAAAGGGGATTTGATAGCCGATATCCGCGACGCCGTTGACCAGGCTATCAGCAGCGGCCTGACCCTGGAACAGTTCCGCCAACAGTGGGACGCCATAGTAGAGCGCCACGGCTGGACCTACAACGGTGGCCGCAACTGGCGTACCCGCATCGTCTACGAGACCAATACCCGGCAGGCCTACAACGCCGGTCGCTGGCAGCAGGTCACTGACCCTGATGTCCTGAAAACCCGCCCCTATCTGGCATACCGCCACGGTGATTCAATCCGCCCACGCCCGCTGCACCTGGCATGGAACGGCACTGTGCTGCCTGCAGACGATCCATGGTGGGCAACCCACAGCCCGCAGAACGGCTGGGGCTGCAAATGCAAAGTGTTCAGCGTTGGCGAACGGGACATCAAGCGAATGGGCGACCAGGCCAAGCGCAGCGCTCCCCAGGACGGCAGTTACCAGTGGACCGACAAACAGGGCCGCACGTTCACCATTCCCAACGGCATTGATCCAGGGTTCCAATACAACCCAGGGGCTGCTGCCCAGAAGTCAAAGGACATTCTGAACGACCGGATTAACCAGCTGCCCCCTGACATCGCCAAGGGCATTCGGGCAGAGATTACCCAGGGAGAAAAGCAGCGGTGAGTAAAGAGCTGATCCAGATCCCGCACAACATTGCGGCGGCTCAAAAATTTCTGGCCCGGATCGCCCATCAGGCAGGTACAGCGGCACCGGCGCTGAAAGGGATCGGCGAGACGTTAACGATCAGCACTGATGACCGTTTCGATAAAGAGACCGGGCCGGACGGCAAGAAGTGGGTTGATGTCAAGCCCAGCACCCGCAAGCGCAAAAAACATAGCAAAATTCTGAGCGAGCAGCTGCACCTGCGGGGGGATGTCCATTACAACGTTGACAGCAATCAGCTGCTGCTGGGCGTCGGCATTGCCTACGGAGCCATCCACCAGCTGGGCGGAGAGATCAAACAAGAGGGGGTCACCCTTCACCTGTCCGGTACCGGACGCAACACCCGCTTTGCCAAAAAGGGCAAGGGTGACCGCACCAAGAAGATTAACCGCACTATCAAGATGCCTGCCAGGCCGTATCTGGGCATCAGCAAGCAGGACGAGGCGGACATATTGGATGAAGTCGGGCTGCATTTGCGGTCGTAATCGCACAGAGGGCCTGTGGCTGTTTTTACCCTACAGAGGCGGCAAGGGTAAGGGCGAAACCACTCTACCCAGTTTATAAACAGCGTCCGGCCCGTTTACGCGGAAATTTTGAACAGGTCAACGGACTGATTTTGGAGACTGCAGTACGGTGCGTTGGCACCGTACACAACAGGAGATGAAAATCATGGATGAATGGGATCTGGTTTTTCGTGCTGGGAAGCACACCGACAGCTCCGGCAATACCCGCAACTGGACCACTGATGATCTGGACAAGATCGTCTGTTCATTTAATCCGGCGGTTCATGAGCCGCCCCTGGTGATCGGGCATCCGGCAGACAACGCCCCGGCGTTTGGCTGGGTTGCCGGTATCAAGCGAGAGGGCACCGGCCTGTACCTGAAATACAAGGACGTGGCCAACGAGTTCAAGGACTGGGCTGCAAAGAAGTTGTTCAAGAAAAAGTCGATCGCACTCTACCCGGACGGTTCCCTGCGCCACATCGGCTATTTGGGGGCCATGCCTCCGGCCATCAAAGGTCTGCCGGATTTTGCGTTTAATGATGGCGACCGTGGCACTGCCATTACCTACGAATACAGCGACTGGCGCATGTCTACCCTGGGACAGATCATCATGCGACTCCGTGATTACCTGGTTGAAAAAGAGGGTGCGGAAAAAGCTGACAACATAATCAAGGGGTGGGAGGTGCAGGATCTGCTGACACCACCGCCCCCCGAACCGGAGCAATCTCTGTACAACGAACCCGAGGAGGAAGGTATGAAACCTGAAGAAGTGCAAAAACTGGTCAGCGATGGCGTGACCGAAGGGCTGAAGGCATTCAGCGAGGCGATGGGTAAGACCATCAAAGGATTGGAGGACCAGGTTGTCGGTCTCAAGAAGGATCTGGACACTGGACGCCAGGAAGGCCAGCGCCGGGAGTTCCGCGAATTCCTGCTGACCCCGGAAATGCAACAGCGCGTCTCCGAGGGATCACGGGAGGCCACCATCAACCAGATGATGACCCTGGCCAGTGCAGAGCCGGTTGAGTTTGGCGAAGGCGATGGCAAAACCACCCGCCCGGCCCTGGATGTCTACAAGGATCAGTTGAAGGCGCTGCCCACAGTGGTCCAGTTTGGTGAGCATGCCACCAAGGACAAGGTTGGCCATATTACCGCCACAACCAATGCCACAAAGGTGGGTGAAAAGATGGATGAGCTGATTGCCGCCGCGAAACAGAGTGGCAAACATATGAGTTTCGCCGAAGCCCACACACAAGCTTGTCATGAGCTGGGTATTGTTACGGGAGGTGGCCAGTGATCGATTACACCAAGTCGTACAGGGCCGCCGCAATCATTCTGGGGTACTGCATGATTGTGGCGGGAGCGAACGACACCGTGGCCCAGGCGGTTGATGGTTCTAAGCCCTTTATTGGCGTGACCGGGATGATGGGTGCGGCTGCCGCAGATGATATGTGCGACGTCAAGCGCGAACGGCTGCAAACGGTTCGTTACGGTGCTGCAGTAACCCGCATGGATCGCCTGACCTCCGATGCAAATGGACATGCTGTGCCGGTCGGTGTGCCTGATGCCGGTGTGACCATCCATTATCTCGGCTATGCCGAAGTTGACGGCGTTGACGGAGATCTCGGCGAGGTCTTTATCGCACCCGGTTCAATCACCGGATAACTAAAGGAGGATTTGCATGCCTATCAAGAGACCATTTCCCGTTAACCCGGTGCTGAGCACCATTGCAATCCGGTTTACCAATGCTGCGTTTATTGGCGATCGCGTCATGCCGCTGCAGTCGGTTCCCGAGGAAAAATTTCTGTACAACGATTTTTCCAAAACCTCTGTATTCAACTATGTCGACACCGAAGTAGGCCGTACCGGACGGCCTAAAACGCTGGAGTGGCAATCAGAACAAAAGGAATCATCGGTACGTGACCATGCGCTGCGTGGTGAGCTGCCTATGTCGGACATTGAGGCCGCTGCTCGGCAACCCGGCAGTATCGACCCCGAGGCCGAAACGGTAGAGATGTTGTCTGACTGTATCAAGCTGGGACGTGAGGTGCGTGTTGCCCGGCAGGCTCAGAACAGGGACAACTATCCGGTGGATCAACGGATCGCGCTGGGAGTCGATGATAAGTTCAGCAACCCCGACGCCGATCTAATCAGCCTGGTAAGTCAGGCATTGGACAAGCCGCTGATGCGCCCCAATAAAATGGTTTTCGGTCAGGCGGCCTGGACCCTGTTCCGGCAGCATCCTCAAATTGTTAAGGCCACCCTGAAAAACAGCGGTGATGCCGGTATGGCTACCCGCATGGCGGTTGCGGAACTGTTTGAGCTGGAAGCTGTCGAGGTTGGTCCGGCCCGTTACAACGCCGTTAAGCCTGGGCAGAATGAACAGCTGGCCTACATCTGGGGGCCGCACCTGTCGCTGCTCTACGTCAACGAGCGGGCCACTCCCCGTGCCGGTGTCAGCTGGGGATATACCGCCAGGTTTGGTACCCCGTGGGCGGGCAGCATGTTCGACAAGGACATCAGTGCCCAAGGCGGCCTGGATATTCGTGCCGGAGAACGGCTGCGCGAATTGGTAGTCGCGCCGCAATGCGGTTACTTTTTCGAGAACTGTATTTAAGGAGGAAGCATGGAAACCAAAAACTATACGGTCATGTCTCCGATTAGGCATGGCGGTAAGGAATACGGCATCGGTGCGACAGTTGATCTGAATGCCAAACAGGCCGAGGGGTTTGGCGACTGCGTTGAGCTGACCTCGTCAGCAGCAGCAAAGAAACTGGCTGCCAATACTGATGCGGCCCATTTGGTTGATCGTATTTCAGCCCTGCTGGCTGCAAACAAGGAGCTGAAAGCGGAGCTACTCAAGCATGAAGAAAAACTCGCCACCTTGAATGATGAACATGCAGAGGCCGTTGCCTCACTCAACAAACAGATTGATGAGCTGACTACACAGCGCGTCGAGCTGTTCAACGACATCGATTCACTCAAGGCCGAAAACGAGCAGCTGAAGGCAGCAGCAGCAGCCAAGCCTGCCGCCAAGGGAGCCAAGTAAACCATGTACACCACCCCGGAGATACTCATTGATAAGTACGGCAAGCAGCACCTGATCTATCTCACGATCAAGGAGCCGGACGGTACTGAAACCGAACCTGACTACACGGTGATCAACCGCGAAATCAGCCGGGTGGATGGCACTATCGATGGGTATCTCCGCAGGTGGTACGCCCTGCCGCTGTCAGAGGTTCCGCCAGAACTGGCAGGCTATGCCGAGGATATGGCCATTGCCCGGATCTACGGCTGTATGCCGGAACGGACCATCCCGGAAGATGTCTCCAGAGCAGCAAAAGAGGCGGTGGCCTGGTTGCGCGATGTGCAGAAGGGCTTGGCCACACTCAGCATTGAAACCCTGGCCCCGGCCTCTACCGGCGAACCTGGCTCCACCGGTTTTTTCCGCACCAACAAGACCACCGCCGATCGCATTTTCAGTGACTCGGTTTTAGATCGGTTTACGGGGCGTTAAACGTGGATTTTATCTCACCTGCAGAGGATGCCATCATCAAGCGCCTGGAGGCAAAAACCGCCAAGCGGGTGCTGGTGCAATGCTACCCGGATGATCCTGAAATCTATGAGCCGACCCATGCAATCGGTGCCCTGCTGGTTCGCTACACCGAGGGCAATTACGGCGACACTCGGGACACCAGCCTGGTTATCCAGGATAGAGAGATGTTGTTTGAGGTGACTCTGGCCATGTGGAGCCTGCGGGGTAAGCAGGGCGGTATTTACGAGTTCATGGAAACGGTGCGGACCGGCCTGACCGGGTTTGTGCCGCCCAACTGCAGCAAGAAGTTGACCCCGGTTAGCGAGGGGTATGTCGGTAGATCTGCTGGCCTGAAGGTTAAAAACAGACGGCTGTGGCAGTACCAGATCACGTTCAAGACTGAGACAGTGAACGTGGAAATTTTGGAAGAGGAACCGGTGATCCTGGTCAAGCGGATCACGGCAATCAGTGATTCAACAAACGAGACGTTTACGGTCTCATCGGAGGTGCCATAACCATGGCTAATAAACCCTATCTGTATCAGGGGCCGGTTGTCACCGGTATAACCCTGCCGCCCAAAAAAGAGGGCGATACGCCGGATGAAAAGCTGATGCACCCCGGCAAAACCTACAGCCTGCCCGAGGATAATGAGCGGGTTAAAACGCTGGTGGCCAAGGGCTACCTGGTTGAGCCGACTGCAGATCCGGCCACTGCCCAGGAACCAGCAAAAGCCGTGAAGGCAAAGGAGGTCTCAAGTGCCAGCTAATTACCTACACGGTGTCGAAACCGTTACTGTTGATAACGGAGCCAAACCTATCCGCGTGGTCAAGAGTGCGGTGATCGGCATTGTCGGTACCGCGCCTATCCAGTTGCTGGATGTGGCCAACCAGACCATTAACAAACCGGTGCTGCTGACCTCTGAAGTGGCTGCAGCCAAGTATTTCGGGGCTGAGACTGCCGGGTACAGCCTGCCCACGGCCCTGAAAGCGGTATTCAAAAAAAGGGCTGCCACCGTCATTGCCATCAACGTATTCAACCCGGCAATCCACAAAACCGGCGAAACCCCTGACCCGACCCTGGTCACCAATGCCGACATCATCGGCACGGTGGACGTTGCCGGTAACCGTACCGGCATGCAGGCCTGGCTGAACGCCTACTCGCTGTTCGGTTTTAAACCAAAGATCCTGATCGCGCCGGGCTGGTCGTTTCTGGCTGCCATCCGTACCGAGCTGGAGGCCCTGGCCGACAGGCTGCATGCGATTTCATATTCTGATGCACCGGTGGGCACTACGTTCCAGCAGGCCATTGAAGGGCGCGGACCAGCCGGTACCGTTAACCTGCAGACATCATCGCGCCGCAGCATGCTGCACTACCCGCACGTTCAGGTCTATGACTCGGTCAGTAATACCAACGTGCTGCAGCCCTACAGTGCATTTGCAGCAGGTATCCGGGCTTGGAAAGACCTTGAGTTCGGTTACTGGTGGTCAAACAGTAATACCCAGATTGACGGCATTGTGGGCACCGAACTGCCCTTGACCGGCGAGATCAATGACTCCACCAGTGAGATCAACCTACTGAATGAGGCCGGGATTGTCACGGTGTTCAACTCATTCGGTACCGGTTTCCGCACTTGGGGCAGCCGCTCTGCTGCCTGGCCGTCTGAAACCGGCCCCAATACCTTTGAGGCCTGTATCCGTACCGGCGACGTGATCGGAGACAGCATTGAATACGCCATGCTGCAGTTCCTGGACCGCCCATTCAGTCAGGCGTTTGTTGATTCCGTAACCGAGAGCGTGCGCCAGTTCATGCGTAAACTGCAGGGCGATGGTGCGATCCTGGACGGCAATTGTTGGTATGACCCGGCAGATAATGAGACCACGGAACTGTCAAACGGTCACGTGACCTTCAGGTACGACTATATGTGGCCACCAACCATGGAGCGGATCACGTTTGTGCGCACCATGAACCTGGATTACCTGTCCAGCATAGGAGGTAGCAACTAATGGGACAAGTGACCATTAAACAGATCACTAATGCCAACGTGTACATTGATGGCAATTCCTTCCTCGGCAAAACCGAGGAAATCAAGATGCCGGATGTGGTGGTTACCATGGCCGAGCACAAGTCCTTGGGTCTGGTGGGTAAGGTAGAACTGCCCTCCGGTCTGGACAAGATGGAATCCACCCAGAAGTGGAACTCATTGTACCCGGAGGTGCTGAAGAAAGCGGCCAACCCGTTCGCGGCAGTGCAGCTGCAGTGTCGCTCAAGCCTGGAGACCTACACCGGCGCAGGCCGCACCGAGCAGGTACCGGTGGTGGTCTACATTACCGGCACGTTCAAAAAGTTTCCCACTGGGAACTATAAACAGCACGACAACGTTGAGGCCGAGACCAGCATGTCAGTCACCTACCTGCGGATCAACGTCGGCGGTCAGGACGTTATTGAGGTGGACGTACTGGCCAACATCTACAAGGTCGACGGCGTGGATCTGCTGGAAACCTACAAAGCAAACATCGGGGGGTAATAAGCAATGAAGATTAACAAGGTTGAAGGGGCGTTAAAGCCGTTTGTTCCGAAGTCTGTTGACGTGAGGCAGCCGCTGGTTGACGACCTGGTTACTGCCGAGGTTATGTCCGGTAAGACGCAGGGATATGAATTCTTAGCCTCTGTTGTATCACGCTGTTGTGTTTTTGATGGCCAGGCGGTTCCGCCTGAAGATGTCCGGAATTTGAGGATGTCCGATTTTTTGTCATTAACCGACGCCTTGGGTCTCAATGGCCCAGCGACCTCGCCGAGCGAGTCATCTACCTCGTCAGAGAAGGAAAGTGGAGAGAAGAGCGAGTAATGAAGATGACCCTGCCTGAGCTGGATTACTGGATCAGGCGGGTGGATGGCTACATCAGGGAGCTGAACAAGAGGTTGAACGACGGGTAGTGGTGGCGGGTCTCAGACCCGCCACGGCTCCAACCAGGATTGCCCAGACAGCACCCAACAGCATGACAGCAGGCATCACAATCAGCCACCAGACAGCAATCAGGGCCAGAACGGCCAGTATGATCAGCACCAGAATTTCCATAGGGATAAGCATACCACATGAATAGCCTCTTTACCATAGCCCTGATGTTCAAGGTGCTGGATAACGCCACCGCCCCGGTTGGCCGGATCAACAGCACCCTGGATACTACGGGCAAGGTGCTGGACCGGGCCGCTGGCAGGTCTGCGGTACTCAATACCGGCCTGGCAGCAGGTGCTGCTGCGGCTGGCAAAGTGGCATCAGGTGTCGATCGCATTGGCCGTGCTGCTCAAAATGCTACGGATAAGCTCACCGCCCTGCAGAAGCGAACCGAAAAGCTGGGTGAGTCGGCCCAAAAACTGGAAGGGCTGGGCCGCCCCATGGCTGCCACCGGCGCGATCGGTGCCCTGGGTATCGAGAAAGCCCTGGAACAGTTTGGCGACCTGGAAATGGCGCAGAAGAACCTGCGTACCAACCTGATGGACCAGACCGGCAAGGTGGGGCCTGAATTTGAAAAGCTGAATGCCCTGGCTGAAAAGCTGGGCACGAATCTGCCCGGTTCAACCCGCGATATGCTGGATATGTTTACGGCCCTGCGTGAGCAAGGGGTACAGACCAACATTATCCTGGGCGGCATGGGTGAGGCGGCTGCCAAGTTTGCTGTAATCATGAAGGTGCCGTTTGCCCAGGCCGCCACCCATGTTGCCAAGTTCAGCGAGGCCCTGGGCATTGCCGATCGGGATGCGGTGCCGTTCATGGACATCCTGCAGCGCCTGAAAAGCGCAGGCGGCGTCAACGTCACTGATCTGGCCGAGTCGTTCAAATATTCCGGTGCCAGTCTGAAGGCGCTCAGGATTCAGGGTCTGGCAGCCGGGCAGGATGTCAGTGCCGCGATCGGCATGATGGCCACCAGCTCAATCGAGGGTTCACAGGCTGGGACAAACTTTGCCATGGCCCTCTCCAGGATGGCCGAGATCAGCCATCGGCTGGAAAGCAAGAAGATTAAAGAGCTGGTTGGCCCGATCCTGGACGCCAAGGGGATCAAGCTGAATTTCTTTGATGACGGCGGCAACTTTGTCGGCATTCGCGGCATGATCGCCGAGATGGAAAAGCTACGGGCAATCAACCCGCAAGACCAGCTTGTAGTCCTGTCAAAACTGTTTGGACAGGAGGCCTCCCGCCCACTGTCCGTGTTCATTAACCAGGGTGTTGCCGGGTTTGACGAAATGAATCGCCGGATGAAAACCCAGGCCGATATGCAAACCAAGATCGGCGAGATCATGGCCAGCAATAAAATGCAGTGGGAAACCATGACCGGCACTGCCGAGAACATGGTGGCCCATGTGGGTGGTGTTATCTCCAAGTTGATCAACCTGCCCGGCATCCTGGGCAAGGTTAACGATCTGTTTGGCCGTATCGACTCATGGGTGTTGCTGCATCCAAAGACCGCCGGGATGCTGGCTGGCATTGCCGTGACCCTGACAATCCTGGGCGTTGCCGGTGGTGGTGTATTATTGGCAATCGCCGGAATGGGCAGATTATTACCGGCAGCCATTGACGGTATGGCCACTCTGGGCAAGGCTGCCAGCTGGACTACCGGACGACTGCTGGCGCTGAAGGGGGCCGGGGCTGTTACCCGTACCGGTGCATTGGGTGAGATTATAACCGTAGCCCCTGCAGCCGGGTCAAAACTATCGGCCCTGAGCGGCCTGTTTAGCGGTGGTTTTGTGACAGGCATTAAGTCGGCGATGGTCGCGGTACGGGCATTTGGCATAACCCTGCTGACCACCCCGGTCGGCTGGATCGCCCTGGCAATCGGCGTGGCAGCCCTACTGATTTACAAGTATTGGGGGCCGATAAGCGGGTTCTTCAGGGGGCTGTGGAGTGGCCTTAAATCTGGCTTAAAGGGGCTGGAACCAGCCTGGAATGAGTTTAAAAAGTACGCCCTGGTGATCAAGCCGTTTTTTGAGCCGCTGTTTGCCCTGGGACGTTTGATCAAAGCATTGATCGGACCGGTCAACGATACCGGCAAGGCCGCTGAAAATATGGGAGTACGGTTCGGCAAGGCTATTGCCAAGATCCTGGTGAGCGTACTGACCCTGCCCGGCAAGATGCTGGCAGCTGGTATGAATATTATCACCAGCTTGACCGACGGCATGTTGAAGATGATCAACAAGCCGGTACAGGTGATCGACAAGCTGGCCAAGCGTATCAGAGGTTTTCTACCGTTTTCTCCAGCTAAAGAAGGGGCGTTGCGGGATATCCACCGCATACGCCTGGTTGAAACCATTGCAGAGAGCATAAAGCCACAACCCATGGTGCAGGCAATGAAGATGGCAACCGCTGCCACCATGATTGCAGCCATGCCGGTTGGCGCGTCAATGACACCAGCCGCAGGTCATCAGGTGCAGTTGGTCCACCAGGCGGGCAAGGGAGCTGAGATAACACCTCCTGCTGCATTGGTCCAACCCGTTAACCAGGTGCTGCAGCGTGCTGCCATCCCGGCAGTCGGCAATCAGGTGCAGCTGATCCACCAGGCGGTCAAAGCAGCTGAGATAGCCCCACCGGCTGCGTTGGTGCAACCTGTCAACCAGGTGCTGCAGCGGGCTGCCATACCGGCAGTTGGTAACCAGGTGCAGCTGATTCAACAAGCGGTCAAGCGTGCCCAGCTCCCACAGTTGGCTGATGCCACCCAACAGATTAACCAGGTACCTGCACCGACTCCCCAGCGCCCCGCAGTGGCCAGTCTGGCCCGTCCTATCTCTGCCGGTCAGGGCAGCGGCGCAATCACCATCCATTTCGCACCGCAGATCACCGTCCAGGGCGGCGGCGATCCGGCTGCGGTCAAGGGTGCGGTGATGGAGGCCAGCAAGATCAGCCAGGTTGAGTTGGAGCGGATGATTGAGCGGATTATGGCGCAGAAACAGCGGAGGTTATTCTAGTGGCTACCGGGACGCAATTTGTCATGCTGGGCACCATCGGTTACGCACGGCTGACCAGTCCCGCAACCATGGACCTGACCAAAACCTGGACCTATGCCGAGCACCAGGTGGTGGAAGGCAAGCCGCTGTTGCAGTTCATGGGGGCCGGGCTGGATGGGCACAAGCTCACGTTTGTATTCCACGCATCCTATTGCAACCCGCAAAAATCCTATGATGCACTGGTGGCCCTGGCAGATGCTAAAGCGGCGTTCCCGCTAACCAAAGGTAATGGCCGATACATGGGCCGATTTGTAATTACCGAGCTATCACAGGCCATTCAGTTCGCCGCCGATGACGGCACACTGCTGTCGATTGAGGTCAAAGCCACCCTGAAGGAATACGTTGATAAGAAGCCCCTGGAGACCAAGGTGAAGGTACAGAAAGCCAAGGCCCCGGCCCGCAAGAAGCGCGGCAAAAAGAAGACCAAGGTCAAGAAAGTCGACGTGCCGCAGTTGTCAGCTGCCAGCCGGGCTGCCGGATATAAATTGATCGACAAGAAAACCGTGGTGCGCCAGGCATGAGCACGGTCATTGAGGTCATAGAGCATATTACGGTTGATGGTGACCGTTGGGATAACCTGGCCTGGCAGTATTATGGCGATGCAAACGCCTATGAACAGATCATTGCAGCCAACCCGGAGGTATTGATCCTGCCTATCCTGCCGGGCGGTATCAAACTGCTGATACCGGTGATCGAGGAAGATGAGACCGAATCAACAACGGAGCTGCCGCCATGGAAGCAATAGCCGTCCCTCGGCCCCGTTGGGTGCTGACCTACAACAAAAAGGACATCTCTGCAGAGATCGCCCCGTTTATGTTGCAGATCACCTATACGGATGTGCTGAAGGGTGAAAGCGACGATCTGGAGATTAACCTGGAGAACCGTAACTTGCGCTGGCTAAGCAGCTGGTGGCCATCAAAAGGGGATCAGCTGCAGCTGCAGATCGGCTACGAGAATGAACCGCTGATGAACTGCGGCACGTTTCAGATCGATGAGGCCGAAGCAAACGGCGGTGAGGCCGATACGTTCAGCATCCGCGCCCTGGCTGCCGGTGTTACTCAGAGCCTGCGTACTGACAATACCGTGGCCTACGAAGACATGTCTCTGGAAGAGATTGCTCGCAAAATAGCTGGCAAGCACGGCCTGAAGCTGGCCGGCACAGTGGGCACCAAAAAACGCCGGCGCAAGGCCAAGCGGGTAACTCAGAAAAAAGAGACGGACCTGGCTTTTCTCAAACGCCTCGGCGAGGCTGAAGGGGTTGTGTTCAGCATCAAGGATGGTCAGTTGGTCTGGCACGACCAGGATACCCTGGACACGGCCAACAGCATCATTGTTATCGACCGGACGGCCATGAATCCATACACGTTCCGCAGCAAAACAGACCAGATCTACAGGGGCTGTGAGGTCAGCTATCACGATGCAACCAAGAAAAAACTGATCACCCATCAGTATAAAGATCCGTCAGTTACCACCGGCGATATTCTGAAGCTGAACATGCGCTGCGAGTCAAAAGAGGACGCCATCATCAAGGCAGCCGCTGCGCTGAAGCATCACAACAGCCGCCAGATTGAGGGCAGTTTTACCATGACCGGCACCACCAAGCTGGTGGCTGGTGTCAACCTGGAGTTGACCGGGCTTGGGTTGCTGTCCGGAGGCTACCAGGCACACAAGATCCGCCACATCCTGGAACGTGGTGGCGGTTATAAAACAGCGGCTGAGGTCAGCACTAGCGCCATGCTGGTTAAAGGCATGAAGAACCTGCGGAACAACGCACGGGTGATCAAATGACAGGTATCGTCGTTGCCATAGATGAGCAAACACACAAGGCGCGTGTGCAGTTCCCGGACCATGATGACATGGTGTCTGCTTGGTTGCCGGTGGGAGTGCAAAAGGCGCGGGGTGATCATGAGTACTGGCTACCGGATCTGCAAACCCAGGTGGCCTGCCTGATGGACGAAAACTACGAGTTTGGCGTGGTGCTGTGTGCGATCTATTCAGACGAGGACATGCCGCCTGTTACCGGTCCTGGGCTATATTACCGCCGTTTCAAGGACGGCACCATCATCCAGTACGACCGGGCCTCGCATAAGCTGACCGCCAACGTCCAGGGCACGGTTGATCTGGTGGCCACCGGCGATATCACTAGCACCAGCCCGCTCTGGATCCATAACGGCAATCTGAAGGTCAACGGCCACGTTGTGGCCAGCGGCAATGTGGCCGATGCAAACGGCGCAAAAACCATGGCCACCATGCGGTCTGTGTTTAACACCCACACGCACCAGGACAACAGCCACGGCGCTATTACCAACCCGCCTGACCAGGAGATGTAATGGCAGTACGTGTCCCGGATATACAGGCTACTGACTGGTCTACACGGGTGGGACTCCCCGGCCAGGTGGTGGAGGATGCCGACGATATCAACCAGTGCATCGGCATCATCCTCACCACCCGGCTGGGCTCTGATCCTCACCGCCCCCTGTTTGGCTGTAACGCCTGGCAGCACCTGGACAAGCCCATCCCCGTGGCCCGCCCGCTGGTGGTGGCCGACGTACTGGAGGCCCTGGAACTGTGGGAACCGCGCATCACGGTCGTGCGCGTCACTACCGAAATCAGCGACAACACCGTGACTGTGCTGGTTGAGTGGCAATTTAACGGTGATGACACTACCTATCAAACGGAGGTCCGCATAGATGGCGCTGCCTGAACCCTCATTTATCGAACGTGACCCCGCAACGGTTACTGCCGAAAACATTGCTCTGTATGAGTCACTGTCCGGCAAAACCCTGCAGCCCGCACAACCTGAAATGCTGATGGTAAACCAGATTGCCTACCGTGAATCGCTGCTCCGTATCGGCATCCAGGAAGCGGCCAAGCAGTGTCTGGTTGATTTTGCCATCTACCCGATGATCGACTACCTGGGGGCACTGGTGGGGGTGGAGCGGTTGCCAGCCCAATATGCCGTTACCACCCTGCAGATCACGCTGTCCGGAACACTGGCGTTTAACCTGCTGATACCGTCCGGCACCCTGGTTGCTGCCGCAGACGGTCTGTACTCATTTGCCACAGACACTGACCTGACCATTGCTGCAGGCAGCCTGAACGGCACCGTCACTGCCACCGCCGAAACAGCCGGTACCGTGGCCAACGACTATGCCATCGGTACGATCACGGATCTACTCTCACCGCTGTCCTATGTTGACAGCGTCACCAACCTGACCGCCACCAGCGGCGGCGTGGATGAAGAAACCGACGACGCCCTGCGGGTGCGGATCAAACTGGCCCCAGAATCGTTCAGCGTGGCCGGTGCCCGTAACGCCTACATCTATTGGGCAAAGACCGCCCATCAAAGCATTATTGATGTGGAACCGGTTGTAGACGATGTGGGACACATAACGCTCTATCCGCTGCTGGCCACCGGTACCCCTTCCGCAGAAATCCTGGCTGCGGTTGAGACTATCTGCTCTGCCGAAGATGTGCGGCCCCTGTCCGACAAGGTTGCTGCCGTGGCACCTACCCGCAAAACAACGGTTATCAATGTTGATCTGGTTATCTATGACAGCGCTGATGCCGCCACGGTCAAGGCTGCCGCAGAGACGGCCCTGGCAGGGTATGCTGCCTGGCTGCGATCCAAGCTGGGGCGGGACGTTATCCGCGAGCGGATCACGGCTGTTGCCGGGGTAGATGGTGTGTACCGGCCCAGCGTGGTTACCCCTGCAGCAGACATCATTAACGAGGTGTACGAGTGGTGTGATTGCACCGCGATCACCGTCACCATAACCGGCACGGTGGCAGGCTGATGGCAGCGGATACACGCCTGATACCGGCATCCATCCGCGACACCTCAACCCTGGCGCTGCTGGAGCTGATAGACCGCATGGGCACGCTGGATCTGACCCCGCTGCTGGTCTACCTGATCGATGATGTCACGGAATCAGCCCTGCTGCACCTGGTTGATCAGTTTCACGTTGGCGGCATCGAAGGCGGGGCACTGGCCGAGAACGCCACCAACCGGCGCACACTGATCAAAAACGCCATTGCCATCCACCGCCTCAAGGGCACCCCTGCAGGGATCAAGCGGGCCATCCGCGATGCCGGATTCGGCGACGTCACCATCATTGAGCGACCAGGAGAATTATTACGCGACGGCACCTACACCCGTAACGGCCTGATGACCCACGGTAACGCTCCTGGTGCCTGGCGTAACTACCACCTCATCATGCACCGCCTCATAACCATTGACCAGGCAGAGCTAATCCGGGCACTGGCCAACGAATTTGCACCGGCCCGCTGCAAGTTGGTCAGCATTGTCTATACCGCTGTACCGCTCCGTCACAACGGGGTGGGTCATCGTGACGGCAGTTATACTCGTGGTACTTTTTAAAGGAGAATACTATGGCAAATCTGCCAGAACTATCCGAGTGGTCGGAAGGGATTTACCAGTTTGAATCAACTGACGCCGTTATAGGCGGACCGGATGGATTAGATAATCTGCCGTCCAAACAGCTTGCCAACCGGACAAAATACCTGAAAGCAGCGGTTGATGCCCTGTCCACCGGCAAACAACCGATTGATGCCACCCTGACCGCCCTGGCCGCCATTGTTACTGCAGCCGATAAGCTGATCTACGCCACGGGTCCGGATGCGTTTTCAACCACCACTCTGACCGCGTTTGCCCGCACCCTGCTGGATGATGTTGATGCAGCCACGGCTAGGACTACCCTGGGGGCGCAACCTCTGGACGCCACCCTGACCGCTCTAGCAGCCGTGGCCACGGCTGCCGACAAACTGATCTACGCCACCGGGTCTGATGCATTTGCCACCACCACCCTGACAGCATTTGCCCGCACCCTCCTGGATGATGCCGACTCTGCCACGGCAAGGGCAACTCTGGGGGTTGTGGCAGGCACTGAAACAGCTGCAGGCTTGCTGGAGCTGGCCTCCGCAGCAGAAACCCTAACCGGCACCGATGCCACCAGGGCCACCCATGCTGCAGGGGTTAAAGCCGCCATTGACGCTGCAGTGGCCAACCTCATCGCATCGGCACCCGGTGCCCTGGACACGCTCAATGAGCTGGCTGCCGCCCTGGGGGATGATCCCAACTTCGCCGCCACCATGACCAACGCACTGGCCCTGAAGGCCGGGCTTGATTCACCGGCACTGACCGGCACACCTACCGCCCCCACGGCAGCTGTCGGTACAAACACCACCCAACTGGCAACCGCGGCCCTGGTCTATGCCTCCTGCAATGCCCGGCAACCCTATGACAATACGCTGATTGCCCTGGCCAGCCTGGCCACTTCCCCTACCGTAAACCAGCTGATCTATTCAACTGGCGTTGACACATTTTCCCTGACTTCCCTGACGGCATTTGCCCGCACCCTGCTGGATGATGTTGACGCCGCCGCGGCACGGACCACCCTGGGACTGGGAGCCGCTGCCCTGCTGAACGTTGGCACAACAGCCGGGACCGTGGCAATCGGGGATCATGGCCACGGCAGTATGTATCAATCGGCTGATGCCACCCTGACCGCCCTGGCCAACCTGGCCACCGCTGCAGACAAGCTGATCTACGCCACCGGTGTAGACACATTTAACACCACGCCACTCACGGCATTTGCGCGGACGTTGTTGACAGGTGCCACCGCCGCCAATATGCGTACCACCCTGGGGTTGTCAATTGAACAGACGTACGTGCAAGGCTATGCCGCCGGACTGACCAGCATCGCCAACCTGGTCACCGCTGCGGACAAGATGATCTACACAACCGCCAGCGACAGCTATGCGGTCACCCCTCTTACCGCGTTTATGCGTACCCTGCTGGATGATGCCGATGCAGCAACGGCACGGTCGACGCTGGGGATAGAGAAAGGTACCACTGACATTTTCGGGTTGCTGTCCCTGGCCACCACGGCAGAAACCCTGACCGGCACCGATGCCACCAAGGCCACCCATCCTGCAGGAGTCAAAGCCGCCATTGACGCTGCAGTGGCCAACCTCATCGCATCGGCACCCGGTGCCCTGGACACGCTCAATGAGCTGGCTGCCGCCCTGGGGGATGACCCCAACTTTGCCGCCACCATGACCAACGCCCTGGCCCTGAAGGCCGGGCTTGATTCACCGGCACTGACCGGCACACCTACCGCCCCCACGGCAGCTGTCGGTACAAACACCACCCAACTGGCAACCGCGGCCCTGGTCTATGCATCCTGCGCGGCCCGGCAACCCTATGACGCCACTCTGATCGCCCTGGCCAACCTGGCCACCGCTGCAGACAAGCTGATCTACGCCACCGGTGTAGACACCTTCAGTACCACCACCCTGACCGCATTTATGCGGACCCTGCTGGATGATGTTGACGCCGCCGCGGCACGGACCACCCTGGGCGTAGTGGCAGGTACCACTGCCACTGCAGGGTTGCTGGCCCTGGCCACCACAGCTGAAGCCATTGCCGGTACCGACACGTCTAAAGCATTGACACCCTACACACTGAAGACCGGGCTGAACGCCTCCGGATCAGCTCCGACATTTGCCGCACGGGCCTGGGTCAACTTTAACGGTACCGGCACCGTGGCAATCCGGGCCAGCGGCAACGTCAGCAGTATCACAGACAATGCCCAGGGCGATTATACCGTTAACTTCACCACAGCAATGCCTGATGCCAATTATGCAGTAATGGGCACAATCGCACAGTGGTCAAATGGATATCATGGTGTTGTGGATTTAAGTTATACGTACCCACCGTCCTCAACATCATTCAGATTTTTTACTGTTGGGCAATATAACGGCCAGTCATATTTTGCCCAACAAGATTCCACAATTGTGAACATAGGCGTTTTTAGATAGGAGGCTGAAAATGAAGCGGATAGTTTATAAAAACCCAGATAACTCAGTATCAATTTTGATTCCGGCCAAAGACTGTATTGATCGGTTAGTCGCTCAGACAGGCGACAGCCGGACGGCGCTGCTGCTGATTGCCGACAAGGACGTGCCTGCCGGGCTGCCCTATTGGGTTGTGGATACCGACACAATCCCTACCGACCGCACATTCCGCGAGGCGTGGGAATTACCGGCAGATATGCCGGAACCTGACGGACATGGCGGCGACGAGTTCGTATTCCCAGAGGAGGTGCTGTCATGATCGAGATAAATTTAGTCAAGGCCATCGATATAACAAAGGATAGATTGCGCCGCGAACGCGCTCCCGTATTGACCGAGTTGGACGTACAGTTCCAGCGCAACCTGGAATCAGGGGCGGACAATAGCGAAGTGATAGCCGAGAAACAGCGTCTGAGGGACATTACACAGCTGGCGGATGGATGTTCAACACCTGAAGAATTAACAGCATTAACGATATAAGCAGAAGAGGCAGCATCCGACAGATGCTCGACACATCTGTCGGATGCCGACCCACTGTCGTCGCAGTGAGCCCGCCGAGGCTGCCCCGCCCTGTACAGAGCGCGAGGAGCCTACCATAAAACCACCTAACCTACAATGGAGGCGCTCACAATGTATCAACCTGTTATCCCATGGATCGGCGGCAAACGCCGCCTGGCTAAACAAATCCTGCCTATGTTCCCGGCTCACACCTGCTATGTAGAACCATTCTGCGGAGGTGCAGCCCTATTTTTTCTGAAACCTATATCCCATGCCGAGGTACTGAATGACTGCAATAATGAGTTGATCACCCTGTTCCGCGTGCTGCAGCATCATCTCGACGAATTTATCCGGCAATTCCGTTGGTCGTCGGTCTCCCGTCAGATGTTTGAGTGGCTGCAAATAACGCCACCTGAAACCCTCACAGACATCCAACGGGCGGCCCGTTTCTACTACCTGCAAAAGACAGCGTTCGGCGGCAAGGTTGCGGGCCAGACCTTCGGCACCGCTGCTAGTGATCCACCAAGGCTAAATCTGTTACGGATTGAGGAAACCCTCAGCCAGGCTCATTTAAGACTACAAAGATGTTGTATCGAACATCTGGATTGGCAAAAGTGCATAACTAAGTACGACCGGCCAGACACGCTCTTTTACCTAGATCCACCCTACTGGCAAACTGAAGGATACGGGGTTCCATTTGGCATGGATCAATACGAGGCCATGTCGAGACTGATGCGGTCGATAAAGGGCAAGGCCATTTTGAGCATCAATGACCATCCGGATATAAGGAAGGTATTTAAGGGGTTGTCAACAGACAGGGTGCCTATTAAGTACACCACTGGTGGAGCTGGTCGGTCACAAACGACCTACGAATTAATAATCAGGAGCTGGTAACAGATGGAGGGGGCTTTCACCCCCTCCATTTTGGTTTACTATCAAGAGTGATTTGATATTATCAACACATTCGGCGCGGTCAATTATCACGTTTTTGCGCTAAGGATTATCGCGGCGCGCTTGTCTCTATTGTTGGTCTGTTGCGTTGTTTATTGTTTTTGTATGGAATTGCGTGGTATACTTCCAGTGTAGGGAAGATAAAGAGTCCGAAGGAGGTTGTAGGGCCTGGGAAGGAGAGGGCAATGAAACTCAACGAATGTGCCATAAAGATGGAAAGAGAAACGCAGTCACATTATGAACGATTATCCAATATGGTGAGTAATGATGAATTAAAACGACTGTTTTCGCTGATTGCCTCAGTAAAGCTGGAGCATATTAATCGTCTGACTGCGCTGGAAGAGAAGTCGGATGAAACAGGGAAGGTAGATGTGGATGAGTCCTTGTGTTCCTACAGTCCGTATATTGGTCCGTGGCGTCTGGCAGAGGCATTGAAAGATGATGCTGATGGCTATCGCCATCTGGAGCAGGAAGAAAAATCAATGATTGAGTTCTTTGAGGAGCTGGGGAGCCGGACAGAGGATGATGAGGTGAAGAAAATCTGCCGGATTCAGGCTGATAAAGAACGGGAGCATCTCGAAACGCTTGAAAGAATTTACTCCTTTGTGGAAGAACCCAGAACGTATCTGGAGTGGGGTGAATTCAGTAACCTTAAAAGTCTTTAAGTGTTTGAAAAGAGGTGTATTATCATGACAAGCAAACATTATGAACAGGTCTGTTACAGGACTGAACAACGGGAGGAAAGCCTTCCGCTGCGACATATGCGGGATGGACGTTTGGGTTATACCTTGGGATGTACTCCAGAAGGCGAGACCGTTCAGGTTAGGCTTGTAAATGGCGAGCTGGACAGTTGGTCTCGTGATGAGTGCATGGAAAGTTTCTAGAAGTACAGACAATAGATCGGAGCATGAGCTTACTGGGGGTCGGCAAACAATTGTCCGGCCCCTTTTTTTTCTTGCGCAGGCAGGCTCGAGCACGATGCTGCCACTTGAACCGGTATGGACGCCCAGGGAGTTTACGGTGAGCTTTTTTGATTGATACCCGGCATTCTGTTTGACGGCCTTAAAGTAGGGCAGGTAAAAATTAGTTGTCGCCAGGCCGGTTTTCTAAACAGATTTTCAGTTGCCGTTGCTTGACAGTTTGATGACTTGTTGTATCCTGATTCAGTTAGAGGTAGTGCTGATAACCGTCAGGAGACGCAATGGCAGTTCATCCGATAACCGGCGATAGTTCTTCGCTGGTTGAATTACGCGAAATTTCAATCCTCTTTGCTGAAGACGACACCAGTGTCCGCACCCATATTTCGCGGATGCTGACGCCGGTCTGCGGTGAACTGTACACGGCAGAAAATGGTCGTGTTGCCCTTGATCTGTTCAGGAAGAAAATGCCGGACCTGGTCCTGACCGATATTACCATGCCGGCCATGACCGGTCTTGATCTGGCTCGCCAGATCAAGCTGGAACGTCCGGCAGTACCGGTTATCATCATTTCATCCCACGACGATTCTGAGCACCTGCTGCAGGCTATTAATCTTCACCTCGACGGTTACCTGACAAAACCTCTCAACGTTCAGAAGCTGTTTGCCAATCTTCAGCAGCAGGCAATGTTGCTACGTGCCCGTCGGCTTGCCAGCCAGCAGTCCAGGCTTTTGTCCGGTGTCAATATGGCCATTCAATACCTCTTGTCCGCTGATGCCAATCAGGATGCGGTCGATTTTGCACTGCAGGAAATGGCCAAGGCCGCCCGGGCCGACAAAATTTTCCTTTATCACTATCAGAATGCAGTGCTGGGTGACCGTGAAGTTTCCTTGATCAGTGGTTTCGCCGGAGGGGAGATGGTTCTGCGCTTTCTTGATGGTGCCGAGCCGGATATGCCTGAGCTGCCGTACCTTGAGCGTTGGTACGGCCTTCTTTCACAAGGTAAATCAATTTCTGGCCCCCGTTCAGCTTTCCCGTCGGAAGAGCGCCATATACTGGATACCATGCGGGTACGCTCGATGCTGCTGACTCCTATTTTTGAGGAGGGTAATCTGTGGGGTTTTGCCTGCCTCTGTGATATGAAACGGGAACGCCCCTGGTCAGACGCCGAGACTTCAATGGTGATGACTGCGGCACGGGGACTGGGCAGTTTCATGGGGCGTCTCAAGCTGGAAGAGGAACGTCTTGAGGCACGCAAATCACTTGAACTTGCCAATACGCAATGGCGTGAAACCTTTGATACAATCCCTGATATGGTCATGGTCTTGGATACCTCACACCAGATTGTACATATCAACAAGGCCGCAAGAGAACGCCTGAACATCGGTGAATCCGGCCCCCAAAGCCTGATCGGCCCCTGCTTTCAGCATGTACATGGAGCAAGCCACCCCCTGCAGGGCTGTCCCCACAGTGCCCTGCTGAAAGACCATCAACCCCATGAGACAGAGGTTCATATTCCACATATGAACAGCTACTTTCATATTACGGTCAATCCAACCTTTGATGGGGATGGCAATCTGGTCGGTGCTGTCCATGTGGCTCGTGATGTTACCAAACGGCGTGAAATGGAAGACCGGTTGCGGTACCTCAGTACCCATGACGAAATGACCAAGCTGTATAACCGCGCTTTTTTTGAAGCCGAAATTGAGCAGCTTGAAAAGGGTCGCGTGGCTCCGTTATCGGTGGTCATTGCTGATCTTGACGGACTGAAAGAAGCGAACGACCGTTTTGGCCATGATGTCGGTGATGGCTTGATCAGGGCTGCTGCAGATCTTCTGCGGGAGATTTTTCGGGCTGGTGATGCCATTGCCAGGATAGGTGGAGATGAGTTTGCCGTGATCCTGAAAGGGGTGGGGGAAGAACTGCTTGCCACCATTATGGAACGGGCGCGCCAGATGCTTGAGGAAGGCGGTCATCAGTCTGAACATGGTCTGAAGGTCCGCTTCTCTCTGGGTAGTGCCACAACCGGCTTTCCTGCTCGTCTTCAGGATGCGATCAGAGAGGCGGATATGGCCATGTATGAAGATAAGAAAGCTCGTAAGCTGAAAGAAAACGAACTCTCAGAATTCGCCTGAACCAGGCTTTTTTCTATTCCCATGTTTGCTGCCTTTCGATAAAAATAGCGTAGACGTTCTTGACTTCACTGCCGTGCTGTACTAACGTCTGTAAAATTTATCTCCGCGAGGTAGCGAAGCCATGCCGCTC
>Ga0074197_1000601_pt1 | contig 41142 bp, 31 predicted proteins | sample EPASupsiteSAE305_FD_64526 | JGI IMG/M metagenome (GOLD analysis project Ga0074197, IMG submission 64526) | Bioremediated contaminated groundwater microbial communities from EPA Superfund site, New Mexico - SAE3-05 reassembly with SPADES | ecosystem: Environmental > Aquatic > Deep subsurface >...
CGTCTGGTCGCCGGCCAGTTCCACCACCGGAAAGTAGAGGGTGAACACCGTGCCTTGGCCCGGTTCGCTGGTCACCCGGATCTCGCCGCCGTAGCCGCGCAGGATGCCGAGCACCACCGCCAGCCCCAATCCCGTGCCCTTGCCGCGCGCCTTGGTGGTGAAATAGGGATCGAAGATTTTGGCCAGGGTGGCCTGGTCCATGCCGTGGCCGCTGTCCTCAATGGTCAGTTGCTGGTACAGGCCGGGGGAAATCGAAAAATGGTCGAATTCGCCCAGGCCGAGGGTGACGGTCTCCAGCCGGATGCCCAAACGGCCGCCCTTTTCCTCCATGGCGTGGAAGGCGTTGGTGATCAGGTTCATCAGCACCTGATGCAATTGGGTGGAATCGGCCATCACCCGGGGGCAGTGATCGGGCAGCAGGCAGTCGATTTCAATGGTGGCGGGCAGGGTGGGGCGGACCAGCTGCACCACCTCGCGAACCACTGCGGCAATCGAGACCGGTTGAATTTCCTGGTCGACCTGACGGCTGAAGGTCAGGATCTGTTTGACCAGGTCGCGGGCGCGGCGGGAGGCGTCGATGATGCCCCGGCAATGTTCGCCGACGCCGCTGTTGCCGGGGTTCTCGACCAGCATCAGCTCGGCCCGGCCCATGATCGGCGCCAGGATGTTGTTGAAGTCGTGGGCAATGCCGCCGGCCAGACTGCCGATGGCTTCGAGTTTCTGGGTTTGTTGCAGTTGTTTTTCAAAGATCTTGATTTCTTTTTTCAGTTTGACCTGTTCGGTGATGTCGATCACGGTCACAAAGATTTTGCGCCAGGTCTGCTCAAAGCCGGCGGCAACCACCGCCCGGCGTTCAACGGTGAGCAAGTCGCCGTTCAAGGCTTTGTTTTCCAGTATTATCTGCGAGCATCCCCCTTTGAGGAGATGGAGCAGGGCGGTTTTGAAATATCCGAGTTGGTTCTCGGGCCAGACCATGGTCAAAAGGGTCAGGTCCGAAGGTTGCGTGGCCCCGTAAAGGCGCAAGGCGGCGCGATTGGCGTCGAGAACCCTGGCCATGGCGGCGCATCGGTCCAGGCTTTCCGGATTCTGCTCAAAGTAGGCGCCCATATCGGTGACGCCTTGTTGATCCAGTTGATCGATCAAGGTTTTGACCGCGCTCAGATCCTCTTCCAGCAGCGGAATGGGCGAATGCTCAAAGAGCAGGCGGTATCTGGCCTCGGTTTCGGCCAGGGCCTTTGATTTGTTGGAGATGATCGTTTTTTTGCGCTGATTGAGGATGATCAGCACCAGGAGCAACAGGCCTGCCGCGATCAGCCCGGACACGGTGAGCAGACGCGAGAAGTCGGCGCAGAGCAGGGAGGCCATCCCATTGGGGGCAGGGGAGGTTGCGGGCGGCATCGGCGGAATCATCGCGAAAAGGGAGGGGAGACGTCAGGCGGCATGTTCTATCTTAGGGAGAAAGGTTCAACCTTGTCAAAAGGAAAATCCTTGCCGAACCGGCCGACTCCGGGCGTTCCGGCAAGGGCGGCCTGCCCTTTGATCGCGCTGGAAGGTGTTGACAGACAACAGTTGATGTGCGAAGACGATCAGCATTTGGGGCAATGATTGAACACGCAAGGAGCGGGCATGCAGGCGGCGGACGCAGGAAAATGGCAGTTCTGGATTGATCGCGGCGGCACCTTTACCGATGTGGCGGCCAAGGCGCCGGACGGGCGGCTGGTCACCTGCAAGCTGCTCTCGGACAATCCCGAGCGCTATCCCGACGCCGCCCTGCACGGCATTCGGACCATCCTGGGGCTGGCCGCCGATGCGCCGCTGCCGGCCGAGCGCATCGCCAGCGTGAAGATGGGCACCACCGTGGCCACCAACGCCCTGCTTGAGCGCAAGGGCGAGCCGACCCTGCTGGTGATCACCAGAGGGTTTGGCGACGGCCTGCGGATCGGCGCTCAGAACCGGCCGCAGCTTTTTGCCCGCCATATCGTCCTGCCGGAGATGCTGTACGCTCGGGTGGTCGAGGTCGAGGAACGGGTCGACGCCCAGGGGCAGGTGGTGGTGGCGCTCAACGAGGCCCAGGCGGCCCGCGATCTCCAGGCCGCCTATGACCAGGGGTTGCGCTCGGCGGCCATTGTGCTGATGCACGGGTATCGGTTTCATCGCCATGAGGAGCGGTTGGCGGCGTTGGCTCGGGAGATCGGCTTCACCCAGATCTCGGTCAGCCACCGGGTCAGTCCGCTGATCAAGCTGATCGCACGGGGCGACACCACCGTGGTCGACGCCTACCTTTCGCCGATTCTCCGCCGCTACGTCGACCGGGTGGCCGGGCAACTGGCGACCGGCTCCTCGGCTAGAACCCGGCTGATGTTCATGCAGTCCAACGGCGGGCTGATTGACGCCGCCCTGTTTCGCGGCAAGGACGCGGTGCTTTCCGGCCCGGCCGGCGGGGTGGTCGGCATGGCGCGCACTGCGGCCATGGGCGGCTTCACCCGCTTGATCGGTTTTGACATGGGCGGCACCTCCACCGACGTCACCCATTTTGCCGGCGAGTATGAGCGCAGCTTCGAGACCCTGGTGGCCGGGGTGCGGATGCGGGCGCCGATGATGCACATCCACACCGTGGCGGCAGGCGGCGGGTCGATTCTCCATTTCGACGCCGGACGCTTTCGGGTGGGGCCGGATTCCGCCGGCGCCAATCCCGGCCCGGCCTGCTACCGCCGGTCCGGCCCTCTGACCGTGACCGACTGCAACGTCCTGCTGGGCCGCATCCAGCCGGATTATTTTCCGTCGGTGTTCGGGCCCCAGGGCGATCAACCGCTGGATGCGGCGGTGGTGCACCGGAAATTCGCCGCGCTCGCCGCCCAGATTGCCGAGATCGCCGAGATTGGGAAGGCGGCAGGAACGCCGGCGCCCTTGCCCGAGACTGTGGCCGAGGGATTCTTGCGGATTGCGGTGGAGAACATGGCCAACGCGGTCAAGAAGATATCGGTGCAGCGCGGCTACGACGTCACCGCCTACACCCTGCAATGCTTCGGCGGCGCCGGCGGTCAGCACGCCTGCCGGGTGGCCGACGCCCTGGGCATGGAGCGAATTTTTCTCCATCCCCTGGCTGGCGTGCTTTCGGCCTACGGCATGGGGCTGGCCGACGTGCGGGCGTTGCGCGAGGTCCAGATCGAGCTGCCTTTGACCGCCGCCGATCTGCCGGCGCGTCTCGCGGCTGCAGCCGAGCCGCTGATGGACGAGGCCCGCGCCGAGGTGCGCAACCAGGGCGTGGATGAAGATCAGATTCAGATCCGGTGCACGGCGCATCTGCGCTACGGCGGCGCCGACACCGCCCTGGAGGTGGCTCTGGACGCGCCCGAAACGATGCGTCAGGCTTTTGAGGCCGCCCACCGTCAGCGGTTCGGCTTTGTCGCCCCGGACCGCAGCGTGATGGTTGAGGCCCTGGCAATCGAAGCCGTGGGCGGCGGCGAGGAGTTGGTTGAGCCCGAGCACCCGCTAACCGACACTGCTCCGCAGGCCGCAGGTTCCATTGCCCTGCGGTGTGACGGCGGCTGGCGGGACGCGCCGCTTTACCTTCGGGAAGACCTGGAGCCGGGGCAGCGTCTCCTTGGTCCGGCCTTGATTATCGAGCCCATCGGCAGCGTGGTGCTGGAGCCGGGCTGGCGGGCCACGGTCAACAGCCGCAACCATCTGATCCTGGAGCGCCATACGCCGCGCCCCCGGCGGGAGAGCGTCGGAACCGCAGTTGATCCGGTCATGCTGGAGGTCTTTGCCAACCTCTTTATGTCGATTGCCGAGCAGATGGGGGTGACCCTGGCCAACACCGCCCACTCGGTCAACATCAAGGAACGCTGCGATTTTTCCTGCGCCCTGTTCGACGCCGAGGGCAACTTGGTGGCCAACGCCCCCCACGTGCCGGTGCATCTCGGGTCCATGGGCGAGTCGGTGCGGGCGGTAATCCGCGACAACCAGGGCCGGATGCGGCCCGGCGACGTCTACATGCAGAACGCGCCCTACAACGGCGGCACCCACCTGCCGGACGTGACCGTGATCACCCCCTGTTGGAACGAGGCGGGGAGCGAGATTCTGTTCTTCGTCGGCTCGCGCGGCCACCACGCCGACATCGGCGGTCGCACCCCTGGTTCGTCGCCGCCCGATTCCCGCCGGATCGAGGAAGAGGGCGTGGTGATCGACAACTGGCTGCTGGCGGCGCAGGGCGTCTTTCGCGAGGCCGCGACCAGGGAGCTGCTGCTTTCCGGCCCCTATCCCTGTCGCAAGGTTGAACAGAACCTGGCCGATCTCACCGCCCAGATGGCGGCCAACGAAACCGGTCGACGCGAACTGGCGCGCATGGTCGAGCATTTCGGACTGGACACGGTGCGCGCCTACATGGGCCATGTCCAGGACAATGCCGAGGCCTCGGTGCGGCAGGCGCTGGCGGCGCTGCAGGACGGCGCCTTCACCTACCCTATGGACGACGGCAGCCGCATCCAGGTGCGGATTTCCGTGGACCGCAAGTCCCGTGGGGCGGTGATTGATTTTACCGGCACCTCGCCCCAGCATCCGGGCAACCGCAACGCCCCCCGGTCGGTCTGCCGGGCGGCGGTGCTCTATGTCTTCCGCACCCTGGTTGAGGATGATCTGCCCTTGAACGAAGGCTGCCTCAAGCCGCTGGCCATCGTCATTCCCGAGGGTTCGATGATCAACCCCCAGTACCCGGCGGCGGTGATTGCCGGCAACACTGAGGTCTCGCAGGCGATCACCGACTGCCTCTACGGCGCGCTCGGCCTGCTCGCCGCCTCCCAGGGCACCATGAACAACCTGCTCTACGGCAACGCCCAGCATCAGAATTACGAAACCATCTGCGGCGGCGTCGGCGCTGGGCCGGACTTTGACGGTGCCAGTGCGGTCCACAGCCACATGACCAACACCCGGATGACCGACCCCGAGGTGCTGGAGCTGCGGTTTCCGGTGCGGGTGGAGGAGTTTGCCGTTCGTCGCGGCTCCGGCGGCAAAGGGCGCTTCCGGGGTGGCGACGGCGTGGTCCGCCGACTGCGCTTCCTCGAACCCATGACCGTCACCATCCTTTCGTCCAACCGGGTGACCGCACCCTACGGGCTGGACGGCGGCGGTCCGGGCTTGCGCGGCCGCAACACCCTGCTGCGGCTGAACGGAGACGTCGTCGAGCTGCAGGGCAACGACGAGGCCGCAGTCGAGCAGGGCGATCAGATCCGCATCGAAACCCCGGGCGGCGGCGGCTTTGGTTCTGCCTCCTGACGCCGTTTGGCAAGCAAACGAGGGGTGAGGCGCACAGTTCAGCCTGGTCGGAGAGGGGACGTCAATTTCGAGCAAAGATTGAAATCTCAGGCCGTTACAAAATTTTCCTTTGCGAGATTGCTCTTCGCGGTGCTCGTTGAAAAAGACCCACTCCGCAACCCGTAGCCTGGATGGAGTGCAACGGAATCCGGGAACACATTCAATCACACCCCGGATTCCGCAGGCTGCATCCGGGCTACGGTTGTCGCGGCCGTCTCTCGCGCTCTGGTTCCCATGCGCCGGATGGGAGGCTTTCGTGGGCGGCACCCCAAATGCCCCGTCATTTCGACCAAAGGGATAAATAAACTCGCGCCGCTTTGGCAAAAAAAACGGAATACAACCCGCAACCCAGGCCCAGCCATGCCCCTTTTTTTCCGCACGCTCCCCTTTCATTACGGCTGGCTGATTGTCGCCGCTGGTTCGCTGGGCATTTTTGCTTGCATCGGACTGGCCCGGTTTGCCCTTGGCATGCTGCTGCCGGCCATGGGCCAGGATCTGCACCTCAGCTACGCCCAAATGGGAACCATTTCCACCTCGAATTTTCTCGGGTATCTGGCGGGGATACTGGCCGCCTCGCATCTGGTGCGGCGATTCGGGGCGCGGGCGCTGACGGCGGCGGCCCTGCTGCTCTCCGGGCTTTCGATGGTGGGGGTCGGCTGCGTCAGCAGTCTGTGCAGCATTGTTTTTCTCTACATCCTCACCGGGGTGGGCAGCGCCCTGGCCAACATCCCGATCATGGCCATGCTGTCCACGTGGTTTTCAAGCAAACTCCGGGGCAAGGCGGCGGGTTTGGTGGTCAGCGGCAACGGCGCGGCCATTGTCTTTTCTGGTCTGGCCGTGCCCTGGATGAACGGCCTCAGCGTCTACAACTGGCGGCTCAGTTGGGTGGCGCTCGGCGCGTTGGTCGTACTGATTGCGCTTGTCTGTCTGCTGGTGCTACGCAACCGGCCCCAAGATCTGGGTTTGCTTGCCGCCGGTCAGGAAACGCAGGCGCCCGGAGGTCAGCCGCATCAACTCAACCGCGAGCGTTCCGTCCCGCTCCGGTTAATCCTCCACCTGGGCGCGCTCTATTGCGTTTTTGGCTTCACCTTTGTCGCCTACGCCACCTTTATCGTCACCACCATGGTCGGCCAGTACGGCTTCAGCCAGCAGACGGCGGGTTCTTTCTGGTCCTGGGTCGGCTTTTTCAGCCTCTTTTCCGGACCACTGTTTGGCGCGCTCGCCGACCGGGTCAGTCGCCGCTTTGCCCTGGCAATGGTGTTCACCATCCAGACCCTGGCCTATCTGCTGGTCGGGCTCCAACTGTCCATCCCCTTTCTCTATCTCTCCATCGGCTGCTTCGGCATCGTCGCCTGGTCGATCCCCTCGATCATGGCCGCGCTCGCCGGCGACTATGCCGGGCCGGACAAGACCTTTGCCCTGTTCAGCGCCATCACCTTTATCTTTGCCGTCGGCCAGGTGGCCGGGCCGTTTCTTGCCGGGCTGATCGCCGAGCAAACCGGGGCCTTTTCAGCAAGTTATCTGCTGGCTGCAGCCCTGACTGCCATGGCTGCGGTGTTGGCCCTGCTGCTGCCGAAACCGGTTGGGCTGCATCGGCAATAGGCGCGTCGAGGACGCGGAATGTGGCCAGAGCTTCTGCCAGGTCGTCCAAAAGCGGCGACATGTCGTGGTAAACTCAATAAAATATTGACAATAATTTCAGGTTTCAGTAGCGTTCCTGCAGCCTGTTTCGGGCAAGACCTCTCACCCTGCAAGGAGAGCATTATGGCGGCCTTCACCTACGAGGCAAAGGACTTGTTCCAATGGTTGACCACCCGCGCGGACATGGTGGTGGTTGACGTCAGAAACCCCAAAGATTTCAATCGCTTTCACGTTGAAAGCCCCTATCCTTTTTCCCTCCAGAATATTTCCTATTACGACTTCATGGAGAACGAGGAGGAGGCGGTGGGGCGCGTCCCCAGAGGCAGCAAGGTCCGCATTGTCTGCGCCAAGGAGGGGTCGGCCAAGTATGTGGCCGAGATATTTGACAAACACGGTTTTGGCGTCGGCTATCTGGCCGGCGGCATCAAAACCTGGGGCAACCTGCTGGTTCCCAAGCTGGCGGCCGCCGGCGACGACTATGAACTCTTTCAGTTCATCCGTCCGGGCAAGGCCTCGTGCAGCTACGGCCTGATCAGCGGCAAGGAGATGATGCTGTTTGATCCCTCCCGCAACCTTGATTTTTATCTCGGGTTTGCGGCGGAAAAGGGCTGCATGATCGCCAAAACCTTTGAAACCCATCTCCAGGCCGACTATATTGCCGGCAGCCGCGACCTTGCCAAGCGCACCGGAGCCGTGTTCTACGCCAACGACGGCGATTTCAAAACCTCGAAAAATCCTTACGTTCCGCTGCGGGACGGCGAGATCCACGGCTTCAGTCACGGCGGCCCCAAGGTGCGGGTGCTGTTCACTCCTGGCCACACCCCCGGCTCCACCTCCTATGTGATTGACGAGCGGTTTCTCGTCTCCGGCGACATGATCTTCATCAATTCGGTGGGGCGGCCCGATCTGGGCGGCAAGGCCGAAGAATGGGCCGGGATGCTGTTTGACTCCATCCAGATGGTCAAGGGGCTTGACCCCGGCCTGATGGTGTTGCCCGGCCATTATATCGACTGGGCCGAGGCCAACGAGGCGCTGCTCTTCACCCGGACCCTGGGCGAGGTGCTGGAACGCAACAAAAACATTTACGAGATCGAGGCGCTGCCCGCCTTTGTTGACTTTATCAAGGCCAACATGCGGCCCCAGCCCGAGGAATACGCCGTGATTCGTCTGGTCAACGCCAACCTCCGCGAGGAAGAGGAGGACAGGCAGGAAGAACTGGATCTCGGCAAGAACGAATGCGCGGCCTCGGCTTACGCCAAGGCGCAGCAAACGCAGGAGGCTTGAACGCGTTTGCACCCGACTGGATCGTCCACCGTGGTTATTGGCTGTTCGCCCGTTTTCTTGGCGGATGGCGTATTTTTCTCTTCTTACAAAGGCTTATGAATCTCACACACACATACTCTTCGTTGTGCAAAGGGCTGCTGTTTTTTTCCGTTTTCACCTTCGCCGCCAGCTGGGCCGCACCGGAGGCCTTCAGCGCCGACCTGCCGTCCACGCCGAAATCGGCAACCGTGCTGGCCAAGACCAAGCCGAAAATCGAGCAGGAACTGCAGGACAAGGGCTTTGCCGTTGGTCAGCCGATATTTGTCCGCATTTTCAAAATTCCCGGCATCCTGGAGTTGTGGATGAACAAGGGCAGGGGCTTTGAACTGTTCAAGTCGTATAAAGTCTGCAATTATTCCGGCTTTCCCGGACCCAAAGTCAACGAGGGCGACTGGCAGTCTCCCGAGGGATTTTACAGCGTTTCCGCCAATCAGTTGAATCCCAACTCCCAGTACCACCTAGCCTTTGACGTCGGTTATCCCAATGAGCTGGACGTGGCCAAGCACCGCACCGGCGGCTTGATCATGGTGCATGGCAACTGCCAATCGGTCGGCTGTTTCGCCATGACCGACGGCCGGATTGAGGAGATCTACCTGCTGGCCCACGAGGCCCTGGCCAGGGGGCAGGAAAAGTTTGCCGTCCACATCTTTCCCTTCCCCATGACTCCCAAAAACATGAAGAAGTTCGCGGTCTCCCCGTGGATCAAATTCTGGGAGAGCCTGGAGCCCGGCTTCACCGCCTTTGAACAATCCAAGCAGGTGCCTGAAATCGCGGTGCAAAACGGCGAGTATGTGGTTGCCTCCCGCGTGCCGAAGCTGGCGATGAAGCACAGCTTCGACCAGGATCGGTAAGCCCGTCTTTTCCTTACCGGCGGCGGTTTCTTCCGCGCTGCCGTGTTGCATCACCATTGTGTGTCATTGAAATCCATCTGAGCGGCGCGTGCGGCTCGATGGATTTCTTTTTTTGAGGCAAGCGTCGTCTGATCGTTTGCGCCTCAAGTCGCAATATACGCACCGCATCAAGAGGAAACGCCATGTCAGCACCTGTGACCGTCGAAATACTGGTAGTGGGCAATGAACTGTTGCGGGGAGAGATCCTGGACACCAACACCCACTGGATCTGCCGCCTGATCAACCGTCGCGGCGGCCGGGTGACGCGGGTGACGCTGTTGCCGGACATTGAAGAGGAGGTGGCCGAGGCGGTGGGTTCGGCGATTGCTCGCGGCGTGGGCGTAGTGTTCACCTCCGGCGGGCTGGGGCCGACCGACGACGATCTGACCCTGGCGGCGGTGGCCAAGGGCGCGGGCGTGGCGCTGGCCCTGGATGCGACCGCGCGGGAGATGGTGCGGCAGCGTTACGACGATTTCCACGCCCAGGGGGTGTTGGCCGAGGGCGGGCTCAACCCCTTCCGGGAGAAAATGGCCTGGCTGCCGACCGGCGCGGAGCCGCTGCACAACCCGGTGGGCACGGCGCCCGGGGTGCTGTTGCGCGCGGGCAGGAGCGTGATCATTTCCCTGCCGGGAGTGCCGCCGGAGTTGGAAGGCATCGTCACCCACTCCCTGGCCGACTTCATGGACCAGACCTTTGGCGCCGGCGGGGCCTTTGCCCGCTCTCTGACTGTGCGCTGCAACGACGAATCGATCATGGTCCCGGCGCTCAGCCGGGTGGTCGACCGCTATCCGCAGGTGTACATCAAATCCCTGGCAAGGGCCCTGGGCGAGGTTCCGGAACTGGACATCCTGTTCACCGTTGTCGGCGGCGACGCGGCGATGCGGCAGACCCTGGTCGACGGGGCGGTGGCCGAGTTGCGGCAGGGCTTGACCGCACTGGGCATCGGCCACTGGGAAAAGTCGCGGGAAGCCGACGAGCGGGTGTCCTGAGCGCGCCGCAATCCTCAAAAAATAAAATCAGGCGGTGAGCCAGAGGTCGACCGGGTGGAACCGCTCGGCGTCGAACAATCCCCGGTCGGTGAGTTTGAGCGCCGGGATGACCGGCAGGGCCAGAAACGACAGGGTCATGAACGGGGCCTGCAAGCTGCAGCCGCAACTGCGGACCGTCTCGGTCAGCCGGGCATAGGCGGCCGCCGCCTGTTCGCAACTGCCGGCGCTCATCAATCCCGCCACCGGCAAGGGCATGGTCCGCACCTCGCCCTGGCCGTCCACGGCCGCAAGGCCTCCGCCGTGGGCAACCACCGCGTTCACCGCCGCCGCCAGCAAATCGTCGTCCGTGCCGGCGGCAATCACATGGTGCGAGTCGTGGGCGACGCTGGCCGCAAAGGCCCCGTTTGCAAGGCCAAAACCCGAAGCCAGGGCCAGGGCGGGCGGCGCATCAGCGGCATAGCGGTTGAACACCGCCAGCTTGACCAGGTCGCGGGTCGGATCGGCCGCCACCGCGCCGTTGCGGATGGTGGGCTGGCAGGTTTTGGCGTCGGTGACCAACTCGCCGTCGCGCACGCCAATCACCCGGCAGGCCCCGTTGCGCGCCGGAATGCGAAAAGCCTTTGCAGTCACCGGCCGAAGCGCGAACTGGTTGGGCAGGCTCAGCGGTTCCAGCAGGGGCAGCCGGGAAACGCCTGCCTCGGCCGCAATCCAGCCGTCCATCACCGTGCGTTGCACCCGAAAGCCTCGCAAATCCTCGACTTCCACCCAATCCGCCCGGTCGCCTGGCTGCAGCAATCCCAGGTCAAGACCGTAATGCCGCACGGGATTGAGACAGGCGGCCGCAAGCGCGTCGAATAGGTCGATCCCGGCTTCAACCGCGATCCGCACCGAATCGTTGATGTATCCCCGCAAGAGATCGTCGGGATGTTTGTCGTCGGAGCAGAACATGCAGGCCTGGGGGTAACGCCGGAGCACGGGCAGCAGGGTTGCAAAGGTCCGCGCCGCCGATCCCCTTCGGAGCAGCACGCGTATTCCGGCCCCTGCCTTTTCCATGGCCTCGTCAAGATCAAGGCATTCGTGGTCGGTGGTGATCCCGGCCTGGATATAGCGCAGCAGGTCAGGCCCGCGCAGGCCGGGGGCGTGTCCGTCCACGGGCTTGCCGCGGCGCCGCGCCGCCGCCAGTTTGGCCAGGATGTCGGCGTCGCCGGACAACACCCCGGGAACGTTCATCATCTCCGAAAGATGGGTGACGCCGGGACGATCAAGAAGCTCGGCCACTGCCTCGGCGTCGAGGACGGCGCCGGCGGTTTCAAAGGGCGTAGCCGGCACGCAGGAAGGAGCGCCAACGGCGAAGCGAAACGGGGTGCGGGCCGCCTCTGCGAGCATAAAGTCAACCCCGCGCAGGCCAAGCACATTGGCGATCTCGTGCGGGTCGGTCACCGCCGCAATCGTGCCGTGGCGCACCGCTTCCCTGGCAAAGGCGGTCGGCGTCAGTATCGAACTTTCCACATGGACATGGGCGTCGACAAAGCCCGGCAGGATGAAGCCCGGCCCCGGATTTGCTTCGGGACGCACCGCCGCAATTCGCCCGGAAAGGTCCACCTCAATCCGGGCGCCAAAGATCCGTCGGTTGACGACGTCCACCACCGTTGCGCTCACCGCCTTCACTCGTTCCATGTTTTTTCTCCGTCTAAGATTTTGTCTGGCTATATTTGTGCCGATTTTGCAACAAGGTGAAAAGACCCGCAAACAGGCGCCGCTGTGCCCGTTTCCACCCGCAAGCCGCGCGTTCACAGGAGATGGAGAATTCCACCAGGGCGCACGCCGTGCGCCCCTACGGCAGAACAGACGGACGCAGCCTCGTTCGGAATCAGCCCGTCTCTTCTTCCCCCGCCGCCTGATGATGCAAAAAACTGCGGGCGGCCAGCGGCAGCAGCAGGGCAAACACCCAGGCCAGAAGCAAAAAGGCGGTCTGCAGTCCTTTGCCGTCGCTGATCCAGCCGATCATCGGGCCGCTGACCACATAGCCCAGCCGGAACAGCAGGCTGTGCAGGCTGAGGATGCTCGCCCGCATTTGTCGGGTGGCGTGCTGCTGGAGGAAACTGCGCAGGATCGGCCCCTGCAGGCCGCGCATGGCGGTGAGCAGGTAATAGAACAGAAAGCTGCCGACCATCGAGGTCAACCCCAGGCCGGCATAGGCCGCGACAATCAGGATAAAAAAGAGCAGGCAGATGCGCCGCAGGCCAAGCGCGTCCAGTATCCTGTGGCTGTGGTAGGCAAAAAAGGCCACGGTCAGATTGGCTCCGGCCCAAATCGGCCCGAACCAAGCCAGCGGCACCCCGGTCTGCTGCATGAACGGCTGCACCAGCCAGACCGGATAAAACGAGGCCAGCCCCAGCAGCACGCCCAGGACCATGGTCGCCCGCAGCAATTTATTCTCGGTCAGACCGTAGCGGCCGATGCGCAGGGCCTCGCTCAGGTGGGAGGCGATCTTCGGCCCTTTGTCCGCCTTGGGCTCGCGGAGCGACAGGGCCACCGCCATGGCCATTGCCCATACTCCGATCTGCACCATGAAGGGCAGTAGGGGATTGGTGACGTACATCAATCCAGCGCAGAGCGCGCCGCCCGCCTCGCCGATCTGCGCCCAACCCGCCATCCGCCCGTCGCAGCGGGTGTAGAGTTCGCCCCTGCCGCCCTCGCGCAGGGTTTCGTAGAGCAGGGCGTTGTCCGAGCCGCTGATAAAGGCGTAGCAGACGCCGAGCAGCAGCTCCGCGCCAATCACAGCCCAGAAACCGTGGGCAAAGAGGTAGGCGGTCCAGCCGGCCATGCCAAATGCGCAGGCAATGACCAGCGCCAGCCGATACCCCAGCCGGTCGCTGACATAGCCCGAGGGGTATTCCATCAGCAGGTTGGCGGTCGAGAAAAAGACGTTGACCAGCAGAATTTCCGACAACGACAAGCCAATCTGATCTTTCCAAAACACGGTGATGATCGCCATGGGAAAGAGCATCATCTTCAAGGCGGCAAAGATGTTGAGCTTGAGGATGTTGCTGGTCATGGGCGGGGTGGCGTTGGGGCGCTGTTGAGGGTGGTGGGGGCATTGCGGCGTGACGGCCGCCTCTGATGGAATTGCTATACTGTGCGGACAGGATTTTATCATCCGTTTCTTGAGGGGGCGCTCGGCGATTGCCTGCATATCGACTTGCTTTGCACTTGCTGGAGCTGTTAAACTTAAGCCATTGTCAATCCTCTGCATTCCATAGTGGAACTCTTTTGAGAGACGCCCTGTGACGTCCTCGCGCCCCTGTCGTTATGCCAAGCAAACCCGAAGCCCTCCCGCCTGTCGCCTGCATCATGCCCACCTGGAATCGCCGGAGGTTTGTCCCCCAGGCGATTCGGTATTTTCTTCGCCAGGACTATGCGGCCAAAGAGCTGCTCATCGTGGACGACGGGACCGACCCGATAGGCGATGTCGTGCCCGCTGACGAGCGCATCCGCTATGTCCGGCTGGAGAAAAAAACAACGGTGGGCGCCAAGCGCAACCTCGCCTGTGCGCTGGCCCAGGGCGAGATCATCGTTCATTGGGACGACGACGACTGGATGGCGGATTGGCGGCTGAGCTATCAGGTTGAGCAACTTCGGCGGGAAGGGGCCGACATCTGCGGTTTGCGGCGGATTCTCTTCTTCGATCCGGTTGCCGCAGCAGCGTGGGAGTATGCCTATCCGGGAACCACCAAGCCCTGGGTCTATGGCGCGACGCTCTGCTACAACCGCGCCTTTTGGCGGGAAAATCCTTTCCCCGACGTCAACGTTGGCGAGGACACCCGGTTTGTGTGGAGCGATCCGATGGCAAAGGTCCTGGCGCTGGCCGACAACAGGTGGCTGGCGGCGGTCGTCCATCCGGGCAACACCAGCGCCAAACAACCTGAGGGATCGTGCTGGACCGCCCGTTCGTGGCGCGAAATCCAGCAACTGATCGGCCAGGATGGGCCCTTTTATGCGGCAATGGGCACTGCGCCGCCGGCCTCGGCAGGTTGAACCCCACAGCCGGGGCACAGGCGGCGTCGTGGAACAGGGAAGCGACGGCGTCTTGCCGCTTATCTTCCCTGTATGGTTTGCGGCGTCTGGGTTTTGTCCTTGAACTGAGACGATTCGACCTTGAGTTGGTTGGATTGTTTTAACTGGTTGGAATATTTCAACTGTTCTGAGGAAACATTGTGCTTGTCCTGGCGTGAAACAGGGGTCGGCGGACTCTCCAGCTTGACGTTGGCGGCCAAGACGTCAGCGACCGGAACCCCCAGCGACACGCCCAGCGATGCGGCCACAGCGGCAATGGTCAGGCTTTTTTTCAGTGAACCGGTGGAAGGTTGCTGATCGTTGTGCGGGTGTTTGTTGGTTGTTGACTCCATAGTGCTCCTCCTTGAAGTTACGCCGCCCATTTGCGGACGGCCTTGATGTGCACGGCCATGGTTTCCTCTCTGCTCTCGGGAACCGGTATGCCGCATTGCCGGCAATAGTCGGCCACGGTCCGGTCCATGTCGATCCAGGAAACCGCGCCTTCGCTGACGTCGTCGCCGTTGTTGATTGCGCGCACGGCTGCTTGGACGGTCTCGGATTGGGCTGGCTCCGACGCCTGTTCCTTTAACATCTCCAGCAAAAGCCAGAGAAGATCAAGGTAACGGTCTGCGGCGTACATGAAAGGCGCGGCGTCCTGCTCTTCCAGGTAGCGTTCAATCGCGCCGTTTTGGTGCATAATCCCGGCGCACTCCGGTTCAAGTTCCATTTGCGCAAAGGTCTCCACCCCCAAAAAATCGACGTAGCGGCCCAACGGATACAGCCGGCAGACCAGGGGCCGGTCCGGATGGACGGCGCAGCCGTGGGCGTCAAGGAAGATGCAGGTCCCGTCCGGTTTGCTTTGCAGCACGGTTCCACTGGTGGTGGTGTGCCGGGCGATGAAGGCGGTGGTGGAAAGGCCCCGATTGTCGGCCAAGCGTGCAATTTCGTAGGGATTGAGCTGGATTTTTTTGAAGCGGCAGCAGGACAGGCAGCGGTTGCAGGAAAAACCAAACGAAGCATGCCGGTTGAGTTCAGTCCTGCACAGGGGAATGCTCATGGAGTGCCTCGCCCGTCTCTGGGTTGTTGATTGGCGTGCCTGTGAATCAGCGGAGAAACGTGAACAAGCGTATAGATTTGTAAACAGGGGAAAGCCTGCCGGTCAAGCGATTTATGCCGCGTCGGCGAAGAATGGGCGGGAAGGGGTGCTTTCCCATGGCCGTGCGACGTAGGAAGAGAGGGGGAGGTCCGTCGCACGGCCATGGGGCCGCTGGTTTGCTCGATGTCGGTGGAATGTGGCTGGTCTCCTCCCCCTTTATGACGGCTTAATGGAAGAGATTGCCGAAATCGGTGGCGTAGAAGAGCCGGGCTTGAATAACCTCGGCCTCAGGTCCGTCGTCGGCCGTCTTCACGTCTTGCCGATACTGGAGCAACACCTGCCAGCCAGGGGCAAAATTGAAGGCCAGGGTGGAGCCGAGGCTCTGGGTGTCGGCGGAATTGTGCTGATCGATGTCGTCGACCTCTGTGGACCCGCCCCAGTGGCCGTAGTAATCGAGCGAGAGCGCCAGGCTTTTGGTCAGATCGTAGCTGATGTGGCTTTCCAGGTTGAAAATCGGATCTTGCGAGAGATTGCTGTTGCCCCCAGCCTCATCGTTGTCGGTGAAGAAATCAACGCCGGTGGTGAGCTCGAAGTAGAGGTTGTGGTCAGGGCTCACCTCCCAGCCTTTGGTGAAGTTGAACTCCTCTCGGAAGGCCCAGCGGTTGTTGCCCATGTTGACGGCCTGATTTTCGTCGTAGTCGCCGGTGGGCAGGAAGAAATATGGGGAAAAAGCGAAATAGGTCTTGGCTTTGGCGTCGTTGACAAACCAAAAGGTGCCCAGCAATATGATGTCGCCGATGCCCGAGGAAGAGTCGTCAAGCCCGCCGGCGTCGTCCAGGGAGGCGTGGCCAAAGGGGATGATGATCTGGGCGTTCGCCAGGTGGGAGCCAGCATTGAAGTAATAGACCTCTCTGAGCAGGAAAAGATCTTCGGTAAAGTCAATGTCGTCGACCGTAATGTGATCGTAGTACAACAACGAGAGCAAGGTGTTCGGCGGTGCGGCAATGTAATCGCGCATCAGGTTGTCCGCAAAACTTGCCGTTGGAATGAGAAGACACGTACAGATGATGGCCAGAATACCTTTCTTCATTACTTTCTCCCTCATGTTGTTGAATTGTGAAAAATAATGTTTCTCCTGGGCAGGTCAAAGCAAGCGATGTGCCGAGTCGGTCAACTATTCTTTCAAGGGAGGTTGGTTGCCGCCTTGTTCTTGCTTGATTTTTTTGAAAATCTCTGCTGATCGCTGCAATACCGGCAATCGGGGATTGGCCGCGCGTCACCGCGCCAGCCCGAGCTGGAGAAGAGAAAGTTGATCGGCAACCGCCTTCGCCTGGATTTGGCGGTGCGGGATAATGGGAGCCGAGTCAAAAGGTTACGTGACGCGGCCGTGATGGGGCACAATGACCGGCGGCCGCTGTGCTCCTGGTTGCCGTCGGCGGTTGCCGCGTGGGCCGCCAGGGGGCAATGCGGAGAGAGGGCGAGGGGGAAGAGGGAAGGGCGCTGCAGGATGTTTTGCTCAGCAATGTGCAGGCGCCAAGCATGGTCGCCTGCACATTGCCGGGGAAATGTCGATTCTGACGAAATTTTCAAGAGGGTAACCAGCTGGTTGCGCTGGATTGCCGTCGGTTCCGGGACAGGGTTTGAGCTACTGGCCTTGAGACCCAGGAAGCGTAAGGTTTCGAAGGCGTTCAGGGCCTGTTGTGCAGGCTGTTCAAAAACTCACACGCAGGCCCAACTCCCCGCCGTAGTCGGTCCGTTCAGAACTGGCAAACACTTCTGAAAAGGCGCCCCAAAGCATGATCTGGTCGTTGAGTTTGCACGATGCGCCGAACGTCGCATTGCCCCAATCAGAAGCAACCGGCGTCGCCACGCTGCGGTATGACGGCGCTGCCACGGAAGTGAGCGCCGTGGTCACCGTTCGGTCGTCATCATTGAACTCATGATTCCACGTGGCCTCCGCAAACGGTTTCCACGCGCCCAATTCAATCGAACCTCGCCAGCCGAGTTGCGTCACTTGCGAGTCGCGTGTCTGGCGGTCGAACGAGAGCGCTGTGATTCCGGTTGTCCCGTGCTCTGTAAACCCGTCGATGCGTGCTTCTTGAACAATGACTCCCACAACCGGACCGGTTGTGAACTGACCAATCTTGAAATCACCGCCGCCGCGCAATGCCAGGGAGATCGAGTGGCCATCGGCATCGGCGCTGTTCTGGTCGGTGAATATGCCGAGTTTCACGGAGCGATTGACGTCATTTTGCAAGAAGCCATACGACGCGACGGCATTGCCCCAAAACTGATTGTATTGGTAGGAGGAGTAGACGCTCAGCGTCTGGTCGTCCTGGTCGAAGTCTCCGCCGGTTGAGAAGTCCTGTGATTGTCCGCCAAAGGTCACTGCTCCGCCAAAAATGACTCCAGCGGTCGATACGTAATCGGCGCCCATTGTGCCTTGGAACGGATTGCCGGAGTCGCTTGGAAAGGATGATTCGGTTTCCGTTTTCGAGTACCCATAACTGGAAGCAGCCCAGGCGTTCACTTTTTTCGGACCACGGTTCTGTCCGGAGAGCTCGGCTTGTCGCTGAATTGTAGCGGTTCTCGAGAGACCGCTCTGGACGGCATTCTCAGCGATCAGCGAAACGTTGGCCGGAGCGGTCAGCAAACTGTACATCAAATCGGATTCAATGGTCTGGCCAGCGGTTGTCAGATGATGTGAATCGGACCAAAGGTGGGTCTGCTCTGCGTCTGGAGACACAAGCTGGGCTGGCGAACAGACCAAGGCTGATGGCACGCTGCAGGCTGTATGGGCGGCAAGAACGCTCTCCGGGGTAAAGCCAAACTGCAATGGATGCTGCGAGACGTATTTCAGCAGGCCCTCGATGTCGACGGGAACGAAGTTAACGCCAGCCGCATGCAGAATCTCTCGCACTTCAGAAGCATACTGCGCCGATTCCGCAATGTTGCGCTGGTTTGCCGGGGAAACGTACCCATCCTCTTCCACCGTGCGGGCGTATGCATACGGACTCAGGACCATGATATGCTGTGCGCCAGCAGCATGCAGGCTGATAATGCTCGCAGATAAAGCATTGGAGAGCGAGTGAATGTACGTCGTGGGATCGACGTCAATGTGAGCGTCCAGCCACGCAAGGTCATTCCCGCCGATGCTGACCATATACAGCGCATTGGGATTCGCGTGTCCGTTGACGGACGCCAGATAATTGCTCACTTGAGCCGTAACCGGCACGTTGTTGTACAAGCCGTTTGCAAAACCATTCTCTTCAGTCGTCGCATAGGTTTGCGCAGAGCCGTTGGCATAGTTTGTCCCGCCGCCCGGCATGGTGACCGGATTCGCCGTCAGGCCAAATCTCGAGGCAATTTGAATGGTGTCGACGATGCCAGGGCCCAGAAACGCCCCGCTGCCGCCAGCCGCAACAGTCTGGGCAATCAAGCTATCGATATAGGTGGCCGGTGTCCCGTCCGGCAAGGCAGGAGAGCCGCCGGTCGGACTATACCGGAAATACCCGCTGTCCATCGTGCTGTCGCCGAAGCCGACGAACTGATTGTAGGCAGAGGCGGCACTCAAGGCGCTGGCTGACAGGATCACGGCCAACGCGGCCATTCGAAAGGCTTGCTTTGATTGTGGAGGCATACGTTCCTTGTCTGGTTGTTGTACGAGATGAAAGCGATCGACAGCTTAAAAACTGATGCGCAAGCCAATCTCGCCGCCATAGCTGTCGGCTTCATCCGCGCCGAAGTTGCTTGAAAAGGCTCCCCAAAGCGTGGTTGTCTCGTTGAGCTTGCAGGTCGAGCCGACTGAAGCGGTTGCCCAGTCAGAAGCAACTGGGGTCATAAAGCTCGCATAGGCTGGCGCAGCAACAGAGGTCAGCGAGGTCCACACTGCACGGTCGTCGTCATTGAACTCATGATTCCATACAACTTCCGCAAACGGTTTCCACGCCCCGATTTCAACCGATCCTCGCCACCCGAGCTGGGTTATTTGTGAAGAACGCGTCTGGCTGTCGAATGACAGCGCGGTTGCGCCGGTCGTCCCGTGTTCAGTGAACCCGTCAATGCGCACCTCTTGAAAAACGGCGCCAAGAACCGGCCCCATCGTCCACTGACCAACCGTCAAATCGAAACCGCCTCGTAATGCAAAGGCTGCTGCATGCCCATCAGCATCGCCATGATTCTGGTCAGTGAATCGGCCAAGCGGGACGGTTCGGTTGACGTCGTTCTGCAGGAAGCCATACGACGCGATTGCATTGCCCCAGAACTGATTATGCTGATACGCCGTGTACATACTCAATGATTGCGTGTCTTGATCGAAATCTCCGCCGGTGGAAAAGTCTTGTGAGGCGACGCCGGCAGACAGCGCGCCGCCGAGGATGAGGCCGGCGGAATTTCGGTAATCTGCGCCGATAGTCCCTTGGAATGGATTGCCAGAAGCATCAGGCGCGTTGGATTCGGTCTCGGTGCGCAAATAATTGGCTCCGGCGGCAATCCAGCCATTCATTCCGTTGGCGCCACGGTTGTTGCCAGCGAGTTCAATTTGTCGCTGTATTGTTGCGGTTCGCGACAGTCCCGTCTGAACCGCACTTTCAGCGAGAAACGATATCTCCCCCGGAGCCGTCAGTAGGCTGTACTCGTAATCGGCTTCGATTGTCTGGCCCGCAGTGGTCAGATGCTTGCCGTCAATGAAGAGATAGGTTTGTTGCTGCTCTTCCGTCAAAACAGCAAAAACTGCCGGAAGCGACGAGGGGGAACTCGTCGCGAGCGCGGTATATGGAGTGAAACCAAATTGTGTTGGATTTCTTGCGACGTACTTGAACACGCTGTCAAGATCAGCTGGAATATAGCGCACCCCGGCTGCAGTGAGATCATCCCAGCGTTGCGTATTGTAGGCGACGAGTCGGTTGTATTCGGCAGCATTCGAACTGTCGGTGATTTCTCCGCCAAGGCTTGCGAGGTTGGCGTACCGAAAGGAGTTTGGAACCAAGAGATACGTGGCGCCGGCACGTTGGAGACTGGCAACCGAGGCGGCTAAGGCCGCAGATTCTTCGATCAATTGCGCATCGGAAAGGTGCGCCAAGTCGTTGTTGCCGGAGCTGATGACGTACAAGGCCGTCGGATTGGCGACACCATCAACCGAGTTGAGGTAGTTTGCAATCTGCTCGGTGAGTGGAACGTTTCCCGGTGATGGAGTCGCTGTAAGCGAACCGCCATTCGCATAATTGGTTCCCCCGCCGCCGACCGGCAGGGCATTCAAGCCAAACTTTCCTGCCAGGATTGTCGAGGCCATGACGCCGTTTCCGGCAAACCCTCCGTTGGCGCCAGCCGCAATGGCGGCTGCAAGGAGCGCGTCAACGGTTGGATTACCCGCTGAATGATAACGAAAATAGCCGCTATCGAGGGTGCTGTCTCCGAGTCCGATAAATTGATCGAATGCAGAGGCGTGGGCAACCCGCAGTGCTCCAAATGTCGCGGCTGAAGCCAACGCTGTCGCCAGCAGTGCATTTTTCGAGTTGAAGCTCATATCGACCCTGATGCTTGTTTGAATTTTTAATGTCTGGACGCTCAGTTGGGCACATTACACAACTTGCTGATCTCCATGCCAAGTCAGTATGTCATAGAGCGGCGCCGCATTCAAGGGTTGATAGGAGGAGAAGATGCAGTGTTCTCTCGTCGACTTGAATATTCTGAGCCCTTTCTTCCGGTGCTCACAGAACATGACGCGAGCCTGTTTGTGATTTCGACGAGCGCAAGGAAAAATCTCGTAAGGTCCGGAGATCTCTCCCTTGCGGTCGAGATGACAGACCCAAAGAAACTCCTGAAAAACGATTGTTTTATGTGGCTCTGAATGAAACTCAGCCTGATACGTTGCCCTCTCGCCTTGTATCAGCATTTACGCCTGGGTGGGAAGATGGCATTAACTTTTTGTCGCAATGCCAACTCGAGCGCGGCTTCACATCAAATTGTGCTGAGTTATGTTCATAGCCATTTTGTTTTATCCCTTGGCCAACGCTCTTTTTTTGTCATCTCGACCGAAGGGAGAGATCTCGCCTTTATATGACACGCCTTCGTCGACGAGGTTTTGCTCTGTTCCTCGTGCTTCGCTTGATTGAGAAACGGAATCTGAGCCTCTTGAAAAATGGCCAGCTTGCCGCGTTGGGCGCAAGGCTCGTTTCCTGATTTTCCCGGCGTAATCCGCCCTTGTTCACCCTTGTCCGCTCTTGGGTTTGCCGCAAATAGCCGCAAACATGCTGCAAATAAAAAAACCGCCGGCAGCGCAAGGCTGGCGGCGGTTGGCATCCCCCCAAAAAAATTCTTGGGAAAATTTCAGATGCTGATTTTCGCGCCCAACGTGTCGACAAATTTGGCCAACCATGCGGGATGGGCCGGCCAGGCAGGCGCGGTTACCAGGTTGCCCTCGACATGGGCCGCGTCCATAGCCACGGCCACATACTGGCCGCCAGCCAAGCGAATCTCCGGCGAGCAGGCCGGGTAGGCCGAACATTCGCGGCCCTTGAGCACTCCGGCTGCACTCAGCAACTGAGCGCCGTGGCAGATGGCGGCAATCGGCTTGTTGGCTGCGGCAAATTCCTTGACGACATCAAGCACCTTTTCATTCAGGCGCAGGTATTCCGGGGCGCGGCCGCCGGGAATCACCAGGCCGACGTAGCCGTCCGTCTTGATTGCGGCGAAATCGGCGTTGAGGGTGAAGTTGTGGCCCCGCTTCTCGCTGTAGGTCTGGTCGCCCTCGAAATCGTGGATCGAGGTGCGGACAAACTCGCCGGCCTTCTTGTCCGGGCACACCGCATCCACCTGATAGCCAAGCATGGTCAGGGCCTGGAACGGCACCATCACCTCGTAATCCTCGACATAATCACCAACCAGCATCAAAATCTTTTTCGCTGTCATTGTTTCACTCCTATGGCTTTTGGTTGCAGGGGTTGTGCATTCCGGCATTGAGATCGGCCGCCTCGCATGAAGCGCGTCGGCCGCACGGCTGCCAGGAATTTTAAACACCTGTGCGGAGAAGGCAAGCCCAGTGCCCAGGAATAGACCGGCCGCTTCTGGTCTTGCTTGCAGGTAAGTTCGGTCTTGACGGAGAACAAAGAGGACTTTGAAAATTGGGGGCTGTCTCAGATTTTGGCTGTTGGGTCTCGCTCTTCGTAGTGCATACATCGCTGTAAACATCTTTGCTCTCGCCGACGATCAGGGAGTCCGCAAACAGATTCAGTTGGGCAGATACAAGGGGGGAATTTTTTGCTTGTCCAAAGAAAAGATGAAGCCGTAAATTGATCCGTCCCTTTTCCCCCTTTCGTACAAAAGCCGCGCTAAAAATATGCTTTAGAATACCACCGGCAACCCATTACGTATACTGTCCCCGTTTTTCATTTCTGATGTGTTTTTTAATTTGATCTTGTTCATATTTCTTATATCGCTAACGTTTAGAGTAAGGGGCGCCCGGCGCAAACGCAGGCAAATACCAAAGCCAGCATTCCGGGCGTCCAACATAACTCGTCAGTTAGGATCGTTACGTAAGAGCCTCAGTATTTAATTTGATGATGATTTGTTGCATGCAAGAAACGCCAAACCGCCTACAACAACAGCACCAAATATTTGCACAAGTAATGTCTTGACATTTACGCTCGCTGGAACGGATTTTATTTCACCGTTAAACAACTGATAAACATATTCAGGAAGGTCAAACAAGAATCCATAACCAGCCATCAAAGTTAATCCATTGGATACCTTGACCTCATAAGGAGGAAAAATAATCATCAACGCTACGGTCGCCGCAGCTGCTAATAGAACTTTTCTTTGCGTGCCATTCATGTTCATATTCTCCTGTAAAATCATGGTGAATAATGTTCAATTCATGTCGACTGCTTTAGGTTCCAAGCTCTTTTTTTCATTTTCTTTGCGGAATCATGACCGGTATGCTTAGAGAACGGTTCAATGTATTCATGAATCAACTCGCCCGTTTGAATGTCAATAACACGTTCCACGTATTCGTCTGAATTTTTATCAAACATCCGCACTTTGCGAACCATTTTCTCGTAACCGTGACAATACTCATAACCAGTAAAGGATTCCCAACGTAGTTTCTTGTCACTTGGCAACGATGATGCGTGGCTCAACCGTGAGGTCGATATCAGCAAGAGAGTGCCCGCAATTTGCGCAGTGTGTGTCTGATGTAGTCATAGTATGGCGATAACGCGCCTGATAACCGGTTTGGCAAGCTTTTCGCCAAATCCGCATTTATTAGTTTGTTAGCGTTTTTTTGGTGCTGGAGCCAACCCGCGAAGTATATCTAATTCATTTAATTTTTTCTCTTGTGAACAATATGAGGAGTCAGCCAACCCATGATAACTTGGTGTTTGTCTCCAGAACATTTAAAATTAATTGAATCGACACATTCAAAGCTTAGACATTCAGCAGCATTTTCAGTTCTTTCATCTGTTGATAATTGTAAATACTTGGATACGATTATGGATTTAGCATCTTCTTGTTTCATGTTTACCTCCTTGAAACGCTAACGTCCGGCTCACCGGACCCGCGCTGTTTGCGGGGTCCGCGTGAAGCCGGTGGTTAGAGAGTTTTTAGTTTATGTTTTAATTCACTTAATGTTTGCTCTATGTTTTTATAAAAAGGCTCAAGCAAATCTTTCCCATGTTTAATCTCCGTTAACGTTTCACTTGGAATTGAACCACTAAGGTATCTATGCCAGATTTCAACAAATCGATAGTATTCATCATAATATTGTCTGGTTTTGTCTTCTGATAACCAGTAATTCGAAGTGAATATATTAAGAATATTATCATATAAAGGTATGACTTCTTCGTTCAGTTTTTTGTTTTCATAATCTATAATCTTTCTAAATGGTTCAAATTTTTTCTCATGTTCTAGAAAGGGATGTGGCGCATTTTCACATATTTTTTTCCACGCAACATCGGATGCACCCGAAAGTTCGAAACGTAATTTAGATTGAGCATGGATTTTTCTAATGCAGCCCAAGATTGGCGAATAGAATTCGGTTAATTGTTTTTCAATAAGATCTGTAACTCTTTTTTTTCTTGCCTGACTTAATGCAAACAAGTATGCGAGGACTACTGCAACCAATGTAACAAAAGAAGGAATGAAAACTTTTAATAATCCAAACCATTTTTTCGTTTTCTCAAGGTCAATATTATGAAATTGTGCTACACACTCTTCGATTGTCATATTTGTTCTCTAACAGTGTTGTTGGGCCAATTTTTCGGGCGAATAACAGGCTCGGATGTGGTGTTGACGATACAAGGAAGTGTGATTCCTGGTCAATACAAGAGTCGCCCGTCTTTTCATTCTCTCAAGCTGTTGCATGGTGTTTTTTGTGGTTGCGCGATAGGTTGAACAGGTGAAATAGGTCCTGCGTTCTTGTCTTCAAGGTGTGTTCTAACAAAGTTACAAGCGCAAACTGCGGTCACGAAGAAGCGGGTGGTCGTGATATCCGTGGGTGTTTGGAATGTCTGGCGGTGAAAGGCAAGGTGTCAGCCAATCCTCACCGCTCCTTCAGTCGCTCGCCATCAACAATAAAGATCGTCTTGCCCTCTACCCGGATCAAGCCTTCTTCGGTCATCTTGCTGAAAATGCGTGACAGGGTTTCTGAACTTGTGCCCAGCAGGCTGGCCAGTTGACCCTTGGGTATGTCGAGCACCACTTTGTCCTGGCGCTGCTGCTCTTCCATCAGGTAGTGGAGGTGGGAGGCGAGCCGCCCCGGAACCTCCTTGAGCGTGAGGTTTTCGACCTGGGTGGCAAAGCGGCGCAACCGCATGGCCAGCACCGCCAGCATGTTGAGGGCCAGCGAGGGGTTGGCGGTGATCAGTCCCACGAACTCGGCGCGGGGAAAGAAAAGCACTTCCGACTCGGCCAGGGTTTCGGCGTTGGCCGGGAAGGGGTTGCCGTGGAACACCGGAACCTCGCCAAAGGGTTCGCCGGGCCCGAAGATGTGCAGGATCTGCTCTTTGCCGTCAAAGGAAGTCTTGAAAATCTTCACCTTGCCGCTGGCCACCATGTAAAAGCCAATGCCCGGTTCGCCCTCGAAAAAGATCGCCGCGCCCTTGGGGTAGCGCTTGCTTACGCAGATCGCTGCAATTTCATTCTGTTGTTCCGCCGGCAGGCCGCTGAACAGGAGGCTGCCGGCCAGCAGTTCGTCTTTTTTTTGCATAATGTTCAAAAAAGTTTTGTTTTTGATCTAGGTCAAAGAAAGTCTACAATAATGAAGTACAGTGCAGGCATACTACTGAGGAACAGTGTTGATCGCGACACAAAAAATTAAGAGGAGGAATGCCATGTTTTGTAACCAGTGTGAACAGACCGCCAAGGGAATCGGGTGCAATATCGCCGGCGTCTGCGGCAAGAACGAGGAGGTCGCCGATCTCCAGGATCTGCTGATCCACGCCATGCAGGGATTGTCCCTTTTTGCCCAGGAAGGACGAAAGGTGGGCGTTGTCGACGAGGCCACCGACCTTTTCACCTACGAGGCGATCTTCTCCACCCTGACCAATGTTGATTTTGATCCGGAGCGTTTCGTGACCCTGATCAAACGAACGGTTGAACTGCGCGAGGCGATGAAGGCCAAGGTTGCGGCCGCCGGCGGCAAGACCGATTTCACCGAAGCTCCGGCCGTCTTGGTCCCGGCTGGGTCGGTTGCCGAACTGGCGGCCCAGGGCAAAGCGCTGAACCTGATTGAAAGCCTGGACAGCGACGTCAACATCCGTTCGCTCAAGCAAACCCTGCTCTACGGTCTCAAGGGCATTGCCGCCTACGCCGATCACGCCGCCATTCTCGGCAAGACCGATCCGGCCATTGCCGCCTTCTGCTACGAGGCCCTGGCCGTGATGCTGGTTCCGGGGATGACCGTGGACCAGTGCGTGCCCGTGGCCATGAAGGCCGGCGAGATCAACCTGCGCGCCATGGAACTGCTCGACGCCGGCAACACCGGAACCTACGGCCATCCGGTTCCGACCTCCGTGCCGCTTGGACACCGCAAAAACAAATGCGTCCTGATCACCGGCCACGACCTGCACGATCTGGAATTGCTGCTCAAGCAAACCGAGGGCAAGGGGATTGACGTCTACACCCACGGTGAGATGCTGCCCTGCCACGGCTACCCGGAGCTGAAGAAATATTCCCATTTCTATGGTCACTTCGGCACTGCCTGGCAGAATCAGCACAAGGAATTTCCCAATTTCCCAGGGCCGATCCTGTTCACCACCAACTGCATCCAGAAGCCCAAGGACGAGTACAAAGACCGCATCTTCACCAACGGTCTGGTGGGTTGGCCGGGAGTGAAACACATCGCCGATAAAGATTATTCCGCGGTGGTCGCCATGGCTCTGGCCATGCCCGGTTTCATCGACGAGGTCGACAACGGTTCGGTGATGGTGGGCTTTGCCCGCAACGCCGTGCTCGGCGTGGCCGACAAGGTGATCGAGGCGGTGAAGTCCAAGGCGATTCGCCACTTTTTCCTGGTGGGCGGCTGCGACGGCGCCAAGCCCGGCCGCGACTACTTCACCAAGTTTGTCGAGCAGGTGCCCAACGACTGCATGGTGCTGACCCTGGCCTGCGGCAAGTTCCGTTTCTTTGACAAGAATTTAGGCGACATCGGCGGCATTCCGCGTTTGCTTGACGTTGGTCAGTGCAACGACGCCTACTCGGCCATCCAGATCGCGGTGGCTCTGTCCAAGGCCTTTGACTGCGGCGTCAACGACCTGCCGCTGTCGATGGTGCTGTCCTGGTACGAGCAGAAGGCGGTGGCCATTCTCCTGACCCTGTTGTATTTGGGCATCAAGGACATCCGCCTCGGGCCGTCGTTGCCGGCCTTTATCAGCCCGACCGTGCTCCAGTTCCTGGTCGACACCTTTGGCATCAAACCGGTCGACACCCCCGAGGCTGATCTGAAAGCGATCCTCGGCTGATCCCATTCCTTCTTTGCAACCTTCCCCGGCCGGGCCTCTCGGCCGGGGGCTTCCCGGACACCATCATGAGCGACAATCAGAACACCTATCTTGTACTGCCCCATTTTAACGCCGGCCTGCTCGACCCCGAAGATATGGACCGCCTGGCCGCGCTGGTCCGGAAATACAACATTCCCAAAACCAAGATCACCGGCGCCCAGCGGGTTGCCTTTCTTGGCATGGAACCTGAGGCCATGGCCGCGCTGCGCACCGAACTCAATCTCCCGGAAACGCCGCCCCACACCAGCAACCGGGTTCATTACGTCCAGGCCTGTCCGGGTAAGACCTGGTGCAAGTTCGGTCATCAGGACGCTCTTGAGTTGGGCGAGCGGATCAAGAAAATCGAACTGGACGGCCCCTTGCCGGCCAAGGTCAAGGTGGGCGTTTCCGGCTGCCGCTTCTGCTGCTGCGAATCATGGATGCGCGATGTCGGCCTGGCCGGGGAAAGCAAGGGATGGCGTTTTTCTTTTGGCGGCAACGCCGCCGGCCGACCGCGGGTTGGCGACCTGGTGGCCGAAGGTTTGAGCAGTGACGAGGCGGTCGCATTGGTGACGAAAACCCTCAATTATTATCTTAGCGAGGCCAAGTTCAAGAGCCGATCCGCCCGGTTCATGGAGCGCTTCGGCGTCGAGGCCTTGAAAAAGGCGGTTCTCGGTTGATTGACAACATTTCACAATGTGAAGAAAAGACAATGAAAGTACTGCGAAAGATCATTCGGATAGATGAAGAGCTGTGCAACGGCTGCGGCCAGTGCGTCCCGGACTGCGCCGAAGGCTCCCTGCAGATCATCGACGGCAAGGCCCGGTTGGTGGCTGACAAACTCTGCGACGGACTCGGGGCCTGCCTGGGTTCCTGTCCCACCGGCGCCCTGCAGGTCATCGAGCGTGAGGCCGACGAATTCGACGAGGAGGCGGTGGAGCATTTCCTGGCCGGCAAGGGAAAGACCGCGCCGCAAATGCCGCCCGCCGGTGGTTGCCCTTCAGCCCGATTGCAGACGCTGACGCCGATGTCGCCCTGCCAGATGGCCAACGCGCCCAGCCTTTCCATTGGTTCCGCTGGCCCGGCTGGTTCGGTTCTGTCGCACTGGCCGGTGCAGATCCGTTTGATCCCGGCGACCGCGCCGTTTCTGGAAAACTGCGATCTGCTGATCGCCGCCGACTGCACCGCCGTGGCCTACGCCGGGCTGCAGAAGGATTTTCTTTCCGGCCGGGTGGTGATGATGGGCTGCCCCAAATTCGATGATCAGCAGCTGTACGTCGAGCGGTTTACCGAAATCTTCCGCACCCGCAAGTTGAAGTCCCTGACCATCCTGATCATGGAGGTGCCCTGCTGCCACTCCATGCTCCAGATCGTCAAAAAGGCCTGGGATACGGTCAAACCCGATTTCCCCGTCCGTCAGGTGGTCATTTCCACCCGTGGCGAGATCAAGGGGGAGAGCGCCTGGTAACCTTTCCAGGGAAAAATCCCGCCCCGCTTTTTTTCCTCGCCCCGGACCGCTGAACTCCTTGCAGCGGCTTCGGGGCGTTGTTTTTTGGCTCTCATCCTGCCCCCATTCCCGGAGCCGATGATTCGCTCCTTGCCCTTCGTCTCTGGGTGGGCTAGGCTCCATCCATCAGCCCTTTGATCCGTCGCAACTCGCCTCCTTTCCTGGAGAAATCTTCCATGCAATCCAATCTGACCCTGATCGGCATGCCGGGCGCCGGCAAAAGCACCGTCGGCATCATCCTGGCAAAAAATATGGGGCTCGGCTTCATCGACACCGACGTGCTCATCCAGATCAACCGGCAAAAATCGCTGCAACAGATTCTCGACGAGTCCGACCATCTCAACCTCCGGGCCATCGAGGCCGAGGAGATCCTCAAACTCAACGTCAGCCAACACGTCATCGCCACCGGCGGCAGCGCCGCCTACAGCGACGCGGCCATGACCCACCTGCAATCCATCTCCACCATCGTGTTTCTTGAAGTGTCCTTTGCAGAAATCGAGCGGCGCATCCGCAACTTCGCCACCCGGGGCATTGCCAAGGCCAAGGACCAAACCTTCCGCGAACTGTTTGACGAGCGCCAGATCCTCTATAAAAAATACGCGGAACTGACCGTCTCCTGTGACGGCTTTGATCAGGAGGAGATCGCCCGCCAGATTGCCGAACAACTTTCAGGGTGTGGGCGGCTGGCTTGACCCTTTTTTTGCCGGAGAACCCGCGTGTTTCCCCTGCGCAGGAAAAATAGGCAAAATCAACTATTTTGTTGCTTCGCGTTTTGACTTTCCACCCCATCTCAGCCTATACTTTTTACACGTCAAAGACGTGCGTTCGATAACGGGCGATCACCACGGGGAAGCAGCCTCTGTCGAGGCCAGACCTGGCGGATACGCCTCAATTATCTACTTCGAGGGGGGGAACAAAATGAACTTTAAGTCAATCCGGTTCAAGCTTGTCAGTGGAGGGTGCTTGGCTGTTGTGGTGTTGCTGGTTGTCAACGGCTACTTTTCGGTGACGAATTCTTCGCGCGCCTTAACCGAACTGGCCATAAAGGATGGAGAAATAACGGCTCGAAGCATTGCCGTCCAAATCGAAAAAGCCTTGGCCGGGGAAGTGAAAACCGCTTTGGCCTTTTCAACGGACAGCAGGGTGCAAAGCGTGGCGGAGGAGGTCAAGGCCAAGGGCATTGAAGGCGCGGCCTCTGCCATTCAAGAGCTTCGTCTGGATATGAAGAAAAAATACAAGGTGTTGGGGAGTAATTACCTGGGCATTTACGTCGCTGACGCTTCAGGCAAGATCTATACCGGGGAACTGGCTGACGGTTCGGAGTACAAAGGGTCCAGCGTTGCTGAGCGGCCATATTTTCAACAGGCGAAAAGCAGCGGCAAGCCTGTGGTCAGCGATGTGGTTCGCTCGAAAACCACCGGCGATCTGATCAGTGTGGCGTGTGCCCCCATCGTCTCCGAGAAAGGCGATTTCCTCGGAATCTTTGGCATGTCGATGAAGGCTTCGACGCTTACCCATCTGGTGACCGACAGAAAAATCGGGAATACTGGATATGCCTTTATGATCGACAAGACAGGCATGATTATCGCCCATCCCAAAGAAGAACACGTGCTCACCCTTGACCTCAAGACCCTGAAAGGCATGGAGTCCATTGCCAGCGCCATGATGGCCGGCAAGGCGGGCGTTGAACCGTATGTTTTTGACAAGGTCGATAAAATTGGCGGGTACGCTCCGATTGCTTTAACCGGCTGGAGCGTGGCTGCAAACATGGACAAGGACGAGGTCCTGGCCAGCGTCGCCTCATTGGAGAAACTGATCGGGTTCATCACCCTGGTTTCCATCCTGCTTGCTGCGGTGATCATCTTTTTTGCCGCGTCCACCATCACCAACCCGATCAACAAGGCGGTCGCCGGCCTGAAAGACATTGCTCAAGGCGAGGGCGATTTGACCATGCGTCTGGCGGTGACCACCAGGGACGAGGTGGGCGAACTGGCGACATGGTTCAACACCTTTATTGAAAAGCTGCAGGGCATCATTGGTCGGATCAGCGACAACGCCAGGGCGGTCAACCATTCAATCAGCGAGTTGTCCAATATTGCCGACGCCTTGTCGAGAAACGCCGCGGAAACCTCGGGCCGGGCCAACAATGTGGCCACCGCCGCCGAGGAGATGAGCGCCAATCTCAACGGCGTCGCCGCCGCCATGGAAGAGTCGACCACCAACACCACCATGGTGGCCAGCGCCGCCGAGGAAATGACTGCGACCATCAACCAGATTGCCCAAAACGCTGAACAGGCCCATGCAATTTCGGAAAAAGCAGTGGTGCAGGCCGCCAGCACCTCGGACAAGATGGCGGAATTGGGACAAGCGGCGCAGGCGATCAGCAAGGTGACGGAGGCTATTACCGAAATTTCCGAGCAGACCAATTTGTTGGCCCTCAACGCCACCATTGAGGCCGCCCGAGCCGGCGAGGCGGGCAAGGGCTTTGCGGTGGTGGCCAACGAAATCAAGGAATTGGCGAAACAGACCGCCGCCGCCACGATGAACATCAAAAATCAGATATCGGGTGTTCAGGGGACGACCGAGGCAACCGTGGACGAGATCAACCAAATCTCCAAAATCATCAATAGCGTCAACGAGATCGTGGCCACCATCTCCACCGCGGTCGGCGAGCAGTCGGCCGCCACCGAGGAAATTGCCAACAATATTGCCCAGGCCTCACAGGGATTGGGCGAGGTCAATGAAAACGTCAGCCAGAGTTCCACTGTGGCCGGCACGATCACCCAGGATATTGCCGGGGTGAACGACGCCTCCGCCGAGATCTCAAACCGCAGTCAACAAATCAAGGCCAGTGCTGATCAACTCAACGGATTGGTGAGTGAGTTGCAATCAATCGTGGGCATTTTCAAGATCTGAAGCGTCTGCTCCAATTGTCTTTGCCGGAGGCGGCGGCCCTGCTGCCGCCTCTTTGACGCTGTTTCCGGTCGGCCCTGATGCCCGGAAACATGATCTTCCCCTCTTGTCGGCTGCTCCACAATCCATCTCCCTGACGACTCCGCGCCGCTGAGCAGGCAAGGCGTCGTCAGGGAAGGGCGTCTTTGCTTGCTGTTTTTTTCAGGAGAACCCTCCGGAACAGCCTGCCAGCCCCCTTGGCAGCTAGGCCGCAAGGCCGCCTATTTTGCCAACCTCTCCCCGCCAGGTCGACGCTTTTGTCAGCGGATTGCCGCCTCTGCTCTGAGGCGGATCAGACCCACAAAATCAATCTGCCCCTGATTCGCATGCCGGCGCAGGGAAAAGGCGCCGCCTCAAAAGTGGGGCACCTCAGGTGGCGGATTCGCCTGATGTCCTCAATCTTTGGGCGTCAAAGCGGAGAAAATGCGCCCGCTCAACCACCATTGCCGCGTCGTTGCTGTTTGGTTTGGGGGATGGATAGGTAACTTTACCTAATATTGGCTTTTTTCTTTTTGAAAAACCTCTACAATGGATCGTGGAAAGTCGTACAGGCGGTCGCTGCATCCAACCTTGGGGGAGGATGCCTGCAGCGGCGTGAAAGCTTCCGGGCTGTGATCTGCCGGATTTAGAAAATTCTTATTGTCGGGAAGAGGGGAAGTCATGAACGTTTCATCCATTCGTTTTAAGCTCATTGTCGGCGGCATTCTTATTGTTTTCGCCCCCCTGGCGGTAAGCGGCTATGTCGCCAAGTCCAACTCGGCCAAGGCCGTGACCCACTACAGCAAGGCCAATGCCCAGTCGATCGCCGAGGGGCTGGCCATGCAGGTTGCCGCCACCTTGGAAGGGGAGTTGAAATTTGCCGCCTCGTTTGCCGGCCGCACCCAGGTAAAGCTTGCCGCCGAGGCGGTGAGCTCCAAAGGCATTGAAGGCGCGGCCGAGGCGGTTGCGCTGATCCGCAAGGACATGCAAAAGCGTTTTGAACAGCTGAGAGCAACCTATGACTTCATCGTTCTCACCGACGCCAGCGGCACAATCTATTCATCGGCCGCAGTCAACGAGGATGAGGTGAAAAATTTGGCCCTGGCCCAACATCCGCTCTTTCAGGAAGCCAAAACCACGAAAAAGGCCGTCAGCGGCGAGGTGACCCGATCAAAAGGCAACAATGACGTCGAGATGCTGCTTTGCGCCCCGGTCTATGCCGACAGCGGCGCCTTTCTCGGTGTTTTTGGCGCCATGATGAAGATGTCGGTGCTTGCCGATCTGGTGACTGCCAAGAAAATCGGGACCACCGGTTACTGTTTCATGAGCAGCGCCTCGGGGATCATCATCGCCCATCCGGACGCCAAAAATGTGCTTCAACTCGATCTCAAGACCCTGAAGGGCATGGAGGAAATCAACAAGTCGATGATGGCCGGCACGATCGGGGCCGAATCGTATGTGTATAAGGACATCGACAAGGTGGCCGGGTATGCGCCGGTGAAGATCAAGGGCTGGAGCATTGCCGCTACCCAGAACGCTGAGGAGTTCCTGGCCAGCGTGGTTTCGTTGCAAAACACCATCGCCCTGATCACCCTGGTTTCCATCGCCTTGGCCGGCGTCCTCATTTTTATCGCCGCCACCGCCATTATCCGACCGATCAACAAGGCCATCGACGGGCTCAAGGACATTGCCCAGGGTGAAGGCGACCTGACCATGCGTCTGGCCGTAACCACCAAGGACGAGGTGGGGGAACTGGCCAAGTGGTTCAATGTGTTCATTGAAAAGCTGCAGGGCATCATTGGCCGGATCAGCGACAACGCCCGGGCCGTCAACAGTTCGATCAGCGAGTTGTCCACCGTCGCCGCGGATTTGTCCAAGAACGCCGAGGACACCTCAGGACGGGCCAACAACGTGGCCACAGCGGCCGAGGAGATGAGCGCCAACCTCAACAGCGTGGCTGCGGCCATGGAGGAATCAACCACCAACACCAACATGGTGGCCAGCGCCGCCGAAGAAATGACCACCACCATCAGCCAGATTGCCCACAACGCCGAGCAGGCACACGCCATTTCGGAACAGGCGGTGCAGCAGGCCACCCACACCTCAGAGAGGGTTGCGGAACTGGGGCAGGCGGCGCAGGCGATCAGCAAGGTCACCGAGGCCATCACCGAAATCTCCGAGCAGACCAACCTGCTGGCGCTCAACGCCACCATTGAGGCGGCCCGCGCCGGTGAGGCGGGCAAAGGGTTTGCGGTGGTCGCCAACGAAATCAAGGAATTGGCCAAGCAGACCGCCGCCGCCACCATGGACATCAAAAAGCAGATCGAGGGCGTCCAGGCGACCACCAAATCGACGGTTAGTGAGATTGATCAGATCAGCAAAATCATCAACAGCGTCAACGAGATTGTGGCCACCATCTCCACTGCGGTGGGCGAGCAGTCCGCCGCCACCGGGGAGATCGCCAACAACATCGCCCAGGCTTCGCAAGGGTTGGGCGAGGTCAACGAAAACGTCAACCAGAGCTCGGCCGTGGCCGGGACCATCACCCAGGATATTGCCGGGGTCAATGTGGCCTCCAACGAGATCTCGGGCAGCAGCCGTCAGGTCAAGTCGAGCGCCGACACCCTCCAGGCGTTGGCCAACGAATTGCAGGGAATCGTCAACACCTTTAAAATTTAGCCGGTTCGAGGCAATTCAGGGCAATTTAGGGCAGGGGAGCGCAGGTATAAAAAAAGCCGGACAGCGGCTACGGGAAGTATCCCCGCGCTGCTGCCCGGCTTTGTGTTGTCCGGGATCAAGGACGCTGGAGCGTCCGGCCCACGTTCCCACGCCGGAGCGCGGGAACGATCCTCCGAGGCAAGCTTTCCTGAAAAAACCGCAGCCGCCATTCGTTCCACCGGTCCGGGTGGAAAGATCCCTATCGCTTCCGCAAACGCCCGCCAGCGTAATCGTTCCCATGCTCCTGCGTGGGCACGCCGCCTGGACGCTCCAGCGTCCTCTTTTCTTACGATGCTCTGCCTCTGCAGCCCAACCTCACCCCAAAAGGGCGGCACTCAGAAAAAAAGCCGGACAGCGGCTGCGGGAAGTATCCCCGCGCTGCTGCCCGGCTTTGTGTTGTCCGGGGTGAGTTGCCGAACTGATCGGCGCCACGCGTTTACCAGTGGGCCTCTTTGTTGGCCGCAGTCGAATAGACCACCGTGCCCGCTTTAAAGGCGGCCACCGCGTCGCGCACCGTGCCGGTCACGTCGTCGACCACCTTGACGCCGCCCGCTTCCAGGGTGGCAAAGGCCTTGGGACCGCAGTAGCCGGTCATCAGCACTTCGGCGCCCTTGTCGCAGACCGTGGTCGCGGCCTGAATGCCAGCGCCCTTGAAGGCGTTGACGTTGTCGCTGTTGTCCACCACCTCAAAGGCCATGGTGTCGACGTCGACAATCAGGATGTACGGCGCCCTGCCGAAGCGGGGGTCGACTTCACTGCTCAGCAGGATGCCTTTGGACGTTACTGCTATTTTCATCTTCAACCCCCTGTTTGTATGCTTTTAGTGGCCGCCGCCGCAGACCTGGTCGTTGCTGATTTGCTGCAGCTTGCCGGCGACAAAATCCTCGACCACCGGCCGGATCTCCGGGCGGACGCCGTCGTGATACACCTCGATGCCGACCTGTTTGAACCCCATCAGGGGCCGCATGCCAATGCCGCCGACCACCAGGGCGTTGACTCCGGCCTCAGCCAGCAGATTAACCGGCACCATGCAGCCGCCCTGGACATGCTCTTTGTTGGCCAAAATCGACACTTGCTTGATCTGCCCGTCTTCCACGTCAATACAGGTGAAGACGTCGCAGTGGCCAAAATGCCCTGCACGCATGCCGTCTAAACCGCCTTGTCCCTCGGAAGGGATCGCTAATCGCACCATTGTCATGTTTTTTCTCCGTTATTATTGAATCGTTGCTTTAAAGTCCACAATCCCCAAGGGGTTCATGGAAGGTGAGTTGATGATTTTGGCCCAGATTTCCCGGACCCGTTGATGGGTTGCCGTCTCTTCGCCGTACTCGAACAGAGTTTTGCCCGCCACCATCGAATGGGTGAAGACCGGATCAAACGGCGCCCGGCCCAGCAGCGCGATGTTGCGTTTTTGCGCCATCTGTTCGATGGCCTCGGTCATCTCGAGGTTGAGATCGAACTTGTTGACGCAGACCATGCCCGGCACCCGGAAATGGGCGGCAAGATCGATCACCCGCTCCATGTCGTGGATGCCCGAAACCGTGGGTTCAACCACAATCACCAGGGCTGTGGCCCCGCCGATGGCCGCGATCACCGGGCAACCAATGCCGGGAGGGCCGTCGGTGAGGATCAGGTCAGCGCCGCGTTGTTCCGCCAGTTGCCGGGCTTCTTTGCGCACCAGGCTGACCAGCTTGCCCGAATTCTCCTCGGCAATGCCCAGGCGGGCATGGACCATGGATCCGAAGCGGGTATTGGAGATGTACCATTCGCCGCAGCGCTGCACCGGAAAGTCAATCGCTGAAACCGGGCAGAAATCGACGCAGACGCCACAGCCTTCGCACCGGATGGGATCGACCTCAAACTGTTCGGTGATGGCGCCGAAGCGGCAGAGGGTGCGACAGGTTCCGCATCCGGTGCAAAGCTCTGGATTGATCTGGGCCTTGCTGCCGCCCATGAAATCGGTGCGTTGTTGCACCTTCGGCTGCATCAGCAGGTGGAGGTCGGCGGCGTCGACGTCGGCGTCGCAGAGCACGCTGTTGTTGGTTTCGGCCGCCAGCGCGGCGAACGCGGCAGTCAGGCTGGTTTTGCCGGTGCCGCCCTTGCCGCTGATAATCACTATTTCGCGCATACGGCAGCCCGGCTCCCTTGAACGATGGTTTCGATGGTGTGGTAGAGGTCGATGAACCGCTGCCGCCACTCAGGCATCTCCTCGACAATCATCCTGCCTCGGGAATAGGCCTCGGCAATCTTGCGGTCAAAGGGGATGGTCAGCAGCAGCGGCAAGCCCTCGTTTTCGGCGTAGGCAAACACCTGGTCGTCGCCGATGTCGGCCCGGTTGACCACCAGCCCGGCGGGAATGCCGAGCAATTTGACCGCCTCGACCGCCAGTTTGAGGTCGTGCAGGCCAAAGGGCGTGGGCTCGGTGACCAGAAGAACAAAGTCCGTGCCGTTCATGGCGGCAATCACCGGGCAGGAGGTGCCCGGTGGGGCGTCGATGATGGTGATCCGCTCGGGATCAGCCGCCGCCCGCACCCGTTTGATCAGGGGCGGGGACATGGCCTCGCCCACCCGCAACTGGCCGTTGATAAAGCCGATGGCGTCGCGCTTGCCGAAATTGAGCGTCCCCAGTTCGCGGCCGGTCTCGGTGATCGCGCCCTCGGGGCAGACCAGCATGCAGCCGCCGCAGCTGTGACAGAGTTCAGCAAAGACCAGCACCCGCTTGCCCACCACTGCCAGGGCGTTGAAGCGGCAGATGTCCGAGCATTTTTTGCAAAAGGTGCATTTGCTCTCGTCGACCCGGGGGATGGGCGTTTCCACCCCTTGGGTCCGCGTGATCACTGGTTTTAAAAAGAGATGGGCGTTGGGCTCTTCGACGTCGCAATCAAGCAACTCCACGCGGCTGCCCAGCGCCAGCGCCATGTTGGTTGCGATGGTGGTCTTGCCGGTGCCGCCCTTGCCGCTGGCCACGCTGATGATCATGACGCGGCCTTGGGGGCGACGGGTTGCATCAGGATGGCGATCTTGGCCAGCACCGCCAGCAGGGCCTCGCCGTCTTTTTCGTCCGGACGGGCGGGCAACTGCATCAAAACCCCTAATCCTTCGGTGGCCTCATGGAACGCCTCGTCCTCAAGCGAACCGACAATGGCGGTGTTGGCCAGCGGGTTGACCTTGACCAGCTGTTTGACGAACTCAATCCCGCTCATGTCGTCGAGTTGTTCGTCGACAATCACCAGATCCAACCGTTTGCCCTTGAGTTGCTCCAGGCCGCTCGCCCCGGTTGCGGCCGGAACCAACTCCACGTCCTGTTCGCGCCGCAAGCGGTCGACCAGGCGGGAAAATCGCGAAAAATCCTTGGCTACGAATAAAATGGTCAAGTCTGTCCTCTCTGTAAAAAAGCCGGTTGCCGTTGCCGGCAACCGGGGTTGTTGGTTGTGTGTGTGTGACGTCGCGGGGCGGATTGCTTAGCGGTTGCCGCCTCCTTGTCCGCGGCCACCGCCGCCGCCTTGTCCGCGCCCGCCGTTCTGGCAGCGGTTGCCTTGCCCCTGGCCTAACCCTCGGCCCATTCCCCGACCTTTGCCTAAACCTTGCGGTTGAGCGTTGTCAGCTGGTTGCTGGGTTGGGTCAGGGGTGGTTCCTTGTTTGATGCCGGTTGTTTTGCAATTTCCCTGGCCTCGGCCAAGCGGCCCAGTTCCCTGCGGGCCTTTTCCATCCATTCCAGGCATATACATACCTCCATGTTGTGTCGTCACTTATTGCTGGCGGTGTTTAGTCCTGCTTCGTCGTCGCCCCGGACATTTCCGGAACGGCGCTGCCGCCCTCGTTTGTCGCATTCTGTTCAATCACGCCCGCTCGACCGGCGCGAACTCTGCCGGGAGCGCCAGGGGGAAGGCCAATTTCCCGGCCTCGGCGAATTTTGCCCCGGCAGCAAATGTTCTTGCCGCAGCCCGGCATGCTGAAATCCGCGCTAAAGGGTTGGCCTTGGAGAAATTTGTCCAGGACCTGCCGGACATCGCCGGCAATGAAAGGAATCAATTCCACCCCGGCGGCCTCGATCATCGCTGCCGGTCCTTCCGAAACCGCGCCGCAGATAATCAGGGTCACCTGTTGCGCCCGCAACATCTGCAGCAACTCCAAGGGGCGCTCGGGATCAAAGGCAAGGTGCGAACTGCCGACCAGGACGTTGCCGTCAATCTCCGCTATCAGCAGGGTGCGCGCTGAGTCGAACACCGGCGACACCCGCTGTCCCCAGACGGTCACTGCAATTTTTCGTCCCGCGCCTTTGTATTTCATGCCTTATCATTAGCATGGTCTGTGCCACATGGCGGATGACGAAGATTATTTGCCAATCGGTCTGGAATGATTGCTATTTTTATAAAGCGCTGCGGTTTGCCGGTCGCGACGCAGGGTCGCATTGTGGTGTGATCGCGACCCTGCGCGCCCCTGCAGAGTCGCGATTAGGCGACTCTGGGGGGCGTGGAGTTTGAATGACGGCCGTCGATCTCCGGCAACTCGATCTGCAGTTTTTTCAGTTTGCGAAACAGGGTGCTCTTGTGCATCCCCAGTTCCCGGGCGGCGGCCAAGCGGTTGTAGCCGTTGCGCTCCAAGGCCTCGCGGATGGCCTCTTCCTCGGTGGCCCGGTGCAGGGCGCGGATGCCTGAGCTGGCGGCTTTGGGCGCGGTCGCGGTTGGAGACGCCCCGCTCAAGCGGCCCGGCAGATGCTGGAGGCCGATCTGCCCCTGGGAGCAGAGGATAAAGGCGTGCTCGATGATGTTTTCCAGTTCGCGGATGTTGCCCGGATAATCAAGGCCCATCAGCCGCTCCAGGGCCTCGGGTTCGATGCCACGCACCATCTTGCCCCGCAGCCGGTTCATCTTGTCGATGAATCGCTCGACCAGCAGGGGAATGTCTTCCTTGCGCTCGCGTAGCGGCGGCAGCGGCAGGCGCACGATGTTGATCCGGTAGAAGAGGTCGCGGCGAAATTTTCCTTGATCGACCAAGGCTTCGAGGTCGCGGTTGGTGGCGGCGAGGATGCGCACATTGGCCCGCTCCTTCTTCACCCCGCCCAGGGGTTGGAATTCCCGCTCTTCGAGCACCCGCAGCAGTTTTACCTGGAAGGCCGGGCTGGTTTCGCCCAACTCGTCAAGCAGGATGGATCCGCCGTCGGCCTGGCTGAAGTAGCCCGGTTTGTCGCGGGTCGCGTTGGTGAAGGCCCCGGCCTTGTAGCCAAACAACTCGGATTCGAGCAGGGCGTCGGGCAGGGCACCGCAGTTGATGGCGACAAAGGGCTTGTCCCGCCTGGAGGAAAGTCCGTGCAGGGCCTTGGCCATGATCTCCTTGCCGGAGCCGGTCTCGCCCTCAATGAGCACGGTGGAATCGCTCTCGGCGACCTGCGGCAGCACCGCGAAGAGCTTCTTCATCAACGGGCTGCGGCTGACCATGTCGCCCTGGCGGAAACTGCCGCTCAGCTCGCGGCGCAATTCCTCCACCACCGTGTTGTCGCGGAAGGTCTCGACGCCGCCCAGGATTGCGCCCGATTCGTCGCGCAGCGGGGCCGTGGAAACATTGATCGGGATGCGTTTTTTGTCGCTGTTGATGATGTAGGTCGAGCTGCTGACAAACGAGCGCCCCTCTTTCATGGTCCGCCGCAGGGCGCAGTCGCCCTCGCACATGTTGGAGCGAAACACCTCCCAGCAGAAGCGGCCGATGGCCTCGTCGCGGGGGACGCCGGTGATCTCCTCGGCGGCCCGGTTGAACGAGGTGATCCGCCATTCGTGGTCGACCGTGAACACGCCGTCGGAGATGCTCTCCAATATAATGTCGGTGACGCCGCTCGTTGGTTGGGTCTTGCCGTGTTTGGTCATGCCTCGTTTCCTGAAGGGGTTCTTGCCCTGCCTCAACAACACCTCCTTTGATAATCAGCGCGCAGAAAGATGGCAAGCTTTGGAATTGAGCCTATGCACAAAAGTTGCGCGGATTCGGGCTGCAGCACGTTCAAGGTTGCTGGTTCTCGCCGGGGTGATCGCGCGCCCCGCAAGTTCGCAGCCGGCAAGGGAAGATGGATCGGGACAGGTGAAAAAGCATCGTGTTTCAGCCCGATAACCAATGTGCTTGTTTGGGCGTGGCTGTCATGAAGCGCGGCAATTGATTCGTCCGAAAAAGAAGGTTTAAACCCCCGCCTTTCAGGCGGGTAGCATTCTGCTAGCAGCTGTCTTTGATCGGTGCTCTAATATCTCCGAAGATGCCCTACAGAGAGCAAAAACAAGACATGGAAGAGGGGAAATCGAGTTATCGATCGAAAATACTCGGTGCTGGCTGGCCTGGTAGGCAATCTATGAGGGGGCCAGGATCTGGCGGATGCCAAACCGGCTGCGCAGCCTGCCGGTATTGCTGGACTTTCAGTCCGCGATTTTAAACCCACCGACTTACAGTCGGTGGTTGTTTAGTTTCCCGCACCGCCAATCATTGTGCTTGCACAAACAAAATCGATATTGTACCTACTGGTATGTAAATTTCTCAATGAGGTGATCGCATGGACGCACGGGAACGATTGATTACAAGCACGCAGGCCTTGCTGTGGGAGCGCGGCTATGTGGGAACCAGCCCCAAGGCGATTCAGCAACGGGCCGGCGTGGGGCAGGGCAGCATGTACCACCATTTTGCCGGCAAATCCGATCTGGCCCTGGCGGCGATCCAGCGTTGCGCCGAA
>Ga0074197_1000606_pt1 | contig 40979 bp, 38 predicted proteins | sample EPASupsiteSAE305_FD_64526 | JGI IMG/M metagenome (GOLD analysis project Ga0074197, IMG submission 64526) | Bioremediated contaminated groundwater microbial communities from EPA Superfund site, New Mexico - SAE3-05 reassembly with SPADES | ecosystem: Environmental > Aquatic > Deep subsurface >...
TCATGTTTTCACCTGCCAAGTGAGTTTTAGGGACAGGTGAATACTGCAATATTTATACTTAAATTTCAATATGTTAATTGCTGATTAATGCTTTTTCTATTGATGATTTGTCACTGAACCAGGAAAAAATGAACAGTTTCACCGTAACCAAAAGTCTTGCCTATTTTGATGATGCCGACCTGGAGCCCGACCCCTTGAGTCTTGTGGCAATCACCTGGGATCAAATAAAGGCGGATATGAAACAGATTTTGCGTGATACAGCCTGAAAGGAGTGAGGAGTGAGGTAGGTTGGGGTGAGGAACGAACCCCAACACATTGTGCAATGAGACCGGAGGGGTGCAATGCGATACCGGCGTGCGCAAGTTAATGGCGGAACCTATTTTTTCACCGTGAACCTTGCGGAACGGCGCCAGTCCCTGCTGGTGGAGTACATTGACGTCCTCCGTAAGGTTGTCGGCATGGTGAAAGAACGGCATCCCTTCACAATCGACGCCATGGTGATTTTGCCCGAACACCTGCATGCGGTGTGGACTCTGCCGCCTGGTGACGATGACTACCCCAGACGGTGGATGCTCATAAAAACGGGGTTCTCGCGGCATATCCCCCATGGTGAACGCCGGAGCGCCAGCAGGGCGAGCAAAGGAGAACGCGGCATCTGGCAACGCCGGTATTGGGAACACCTCATCCGAGACGAAGGAGACTTTGCCAGACATGTGGATTACATCCATTTTAACCCGGTGAAACACGGCCATGTGTCCCGTGCGGCGGATTGGCCATATTCGAGCATCCACCGATGTATCGAGGCGGGGATGATTGGCCGCGACTGGGGCGCGGGTATCTGCGAAAACGATAAAAGAGGCTATGGAGAGAGATGATGATGATGTTGTTGGGGTTCGTTCCTCACCCCAACCTACATGCTCGAGGAAGAAGACAAAATCCTCTCAGGCCTAATCCGCTCAAAGAAAGGCGCCCACTAATGTCTTCTCCTCACTCCTCACTCAAAGAAACTCCTAACTCAAAAAATGGACAACACCCAAGACATCCGCTGGAAGCAGCGATATGCACACTTTCAAAAGGCTTACCGTCTTCTTGAGCAAACCGTGGCTATCGCTCACCCTTCTGATGCAGAACGGGCGGGGCTGATCCAGTTCTTTGAAATGACGTTTGAGTTGGCTTGGAAGATGCTCAAAGACTATTTGGAAGCAGAAGGTTTTACAGTCATAAGCCCAAGGGCAACCCTTAAACAGGCCTTTCAGGCAGGTTTGTTGGATGATGGCCATGTATGGCTTGAAGCCTTGACCGACCGCAACCTGACTGTTGACACCTATGAAGAGAGTATCGCCCTCGCGGTCGAGCAGAGTATCAGGGCAAGGTATTACCCTGCATTGCTTGCCTTGCACCAAACTTTTGCCGCCAAAATGGAGCAATGATGGATTTTGGCTTGCGGCGGCAAGATGTAGCTGAAATAATAAATATTTTTCGCCAATTCCCGGCTGCTGAGGAAGCATGGATCTTTGGCTCTAGGGCCAAAGGGACATGTAAAAAGGGATCAGACATCGACATAGCCATCAAGGGAAGGGAAATCGACCACAAGTTGGTGATGGCTCTCTCGTCGCGATTCAATGAAGAAACCACCATGCCCTACTTTTTTGATATCGTCCACTATGACGCCTTAACCGACCCAGAACTGCGAGCGCATATCAATAGGGTGGGAAAACGGTTTTTTTTGCGTGAGGACTTAACTGACAGGACTAAGGACTAAGTTCTCAGCAAGGTAGGTTGGGGTGAGGAACGAACCCCAACATTGTGTCATTACCAGGCATGTGGATTACATCCATTTCAATCCGGTGCAGCAGGCCATGTGCCCGTGCGGCGGATTGGCGGTATTCGAGCATCCACGAGTATATTAAGGCGGGGATGAGGTTGTTGGGGTTCGTTCCTCACCCCAACCTACGATCTGGAAACTGGCCGTTCATTGCTTGATATCGGTGGGGCGCTCATTCAACTTGAGCAACTTTTGGAGCGTAAAGTTGATATTGTGACGGAACGAGGGCTCCATTGGTATTTGAGAGAGAAAATCCTCAACGAGGCTCGGCCGATATGAAAGATGATAGACTCTATCTTATCCATATCAAAGAAAGCAAAGTAGGTTGGGGTGAGGAACGAACCCCAACATTGTGTCATTACCAGGCATGTGGATTACATCCATTTCAATCCGGTGCAGCAGGCCATGTGCTCGTGCGGCGGATTGGCGGTATTCGAGCATCCACGAGTATATTAAGGCGGGGATGAGGTTGTTGGGGTTCGTTCCTCACCCCAACCTACGTGCTGAGTCCTAAGTACTCAGTACTCGTCGTTGAGTTTGATGTGGCGATTTGGATCTTGTCGGGCGTGTAACACGCGGACAATCTCGATGTGGTTGGACTGCACCTGATAAAATACGACATGGCTTTCCATGGCAACGCTTCGAGTTTCAGGGAAAAGTTCGCAGCGTTCAATGCCTATGTGGGGCGGTTCAGTCAACAACCAAAACAGGAAGGTAGGTTGGGGTGAGGAACGAACCCCAACATTGTGTCATTACCAGGCATGTGGATTACATCCATTTCAATTCGGTGCAGCAGGCCATGTGCTCGTGCGGCGGATTGGCGGTATTCGAGCATCCACGAGTATATTAAGGCGGGGATGAGGTTGTCGGGGTTCGTTCCTCACCCCAGCCTTGCTGAGTCCTAAATACTCAGTACTCGTCGTTGAGGTTGATGTGGCGATTTGGATCTTGTCGGGCGTGTAAGACGCGGACAATCTCGATGTGGTTGGACTGCACCTGATAAAACACGACATGGCTTTCCATGGCAACGCTTCGAATTCCAGGGAAAATTTCGCTGCGTTCAATGCCTATGTGGGGCTGTTCAGTCAACAACCAAAACAGTTCTTTGAGTTTGTCGAGATACAGGGTGGACTGGCTTTGCCCCCAGGTGCGAAGGCCAAATTGGTAGATATGTCTCAGGTCGTCACGGGCTGCCGGCGATATGACCAGGTGATGGTTGCTCATGAATGCGGCTCATTCAGGAGGGCATCAAACAAGTTATCCCATTCTTTTCTGGATTCAACTTTTATGCCCTGCCCTTGTTTGAGTTGGTCAACCCCTGTTTGGAGTTGCTCACGCAGACGGGCGAGCTTGATTTCGTAGATCCACTCTTCATGGGTGGCCATAAAACGCAATGCTTCGCGGATCACCTCGCTGGCGTTGTTGTACAGACCACTTTCTACTTTGGTTTTGATTTGGGCTTCTAATTTCGGGGTCAATGAGATGTGCATAGCTTCCTCCGCTTGTACAGGTTGGACACAGAATAATTCGGCACACAAAGATTGTCAAAGTTTGTAAAACTGCTAGTTCTAAGTTCTAAGTTCTAAGTGCTAAGTGCTCAGTGCTCAGTGCTCAGTGCTCAGTGCTAAGGGCTGAGTCCTAAGCACTTAGAACTTAGCACTCGTTGTTCAGCACTCAGCACTCGTGATTATGTCGTGGTAGTTGTTATGAAAATTGAACGTTTCGAAGATCTGATTGCCTGGCAAAAAGCGCGAGAATTGACGCGGGAAATATATAAAGTGAGCCAATCTACCCCGTTCGCAAAAGACTTCGGTCTGTGCGACCAGATACGCCGAGCCGCAGTTTGGGTCATGTCCAACATCGCCGAAGGATTCGACCGAGCAGGCCGAGCCGAATTTCACCAGTACCTAGTAATTGCCAAGGGCTCTGCTGCTGAAGTCCGCTCCCAGCTCTACGTGGCCCACGACATCGGCTATATCGACCAGGAAACCTTTGCCCGTTTAAAAGGCCTGGCAGAAGAAACCTCAAGAATAATCAACGGACTCCGTAGCTCTTTAAAAAGACTAAGTGCTAAAGACTAAAGACAAAGTGCTAAGGACTAAGCACTCAGTCCTTTTTGTAGCGTCCTAAATGGAATTGAAAACCAAAAAAATGCCCCCAACCGCAAACAACATTAAAATATCCCACCTAGGCGCAAAAAACTGCGTAACCGGTTCCTGTCACCTCATCGAGACAGCTCCCGGTTCAGCCGCCGGCATCAACATCCTGGTTGATTGCGGCCGTGCCCAAGGGGATGATCCGGAGCTGCCCTTTGACCAGTTTCCGGTTGCGCCTGGGGCCATACACTATCTGTTTCTCACCCACGCCCATATCGATCATATCGGCCGAGTTCCGGAGCTGATCGAAGCCGGGTTTCGCGGAGAAATCATCTGCACCCATGCCACCAAGGCCCTGCTGCTGCCCATGCTCCGCGACGCCATGTCCTTTTCGCGGGAGCGGTGGGCAAACACTGACAAGGAAAAGCTCGAAACCCTCATAGACGAACTCTCCTGGGGCTTTGAACTCCACCAAACCTTCAGCCTCAAGCAGGGGATAACCTTTAAACTCAGCAATGCCGGCCATATCCTCGGCTCCTGCTTTATTCTGTTCTCCTTTCCCGATGCGCAGGGTAAGGAGTATCGGGTCATTTTTTCCGGAGACCTCGGCTGCAGCGACACCCCCATCCTGCCCGATCCCGATCCGCCCGAGAGCTGCGACCTGCTGATCCTCGAATCAACCTACGGCAATCGCACCCACCCGAGCAGAAAAAACCGGATCGATGCCCTGCGCAACCTGCTGCACAAGGCCCTGGCCGATAAAGGCATTGTCTATATTCCCGCCTTTGCTCTGGGCCGAACCCAGGAATTGCTCTACGAACTGGACCGGATAGGCCTCAACGTCCCGGTGTTTGTCGATTCCTCCCTGGGCCTTGAGATCACCAATATCTATGCAAGCCTGGAAACCTTTTGGGACCAAGAGGCGCGAGACCTCCAGCAACACGGCGACCACCCCTTCGATTTCAAAGGCCTCTATGCCGTCCGCAAATTCCAGGACCATCAAAAGCTGCTGAACATTCCCGGCCCGGCCATTATCATCGCCGGCAGCGGCATGTGCACCGGCGGCCGCATTGTCGACCACCTCGAACAGGGCCTGAACGACCCGAAAAACGATATCATCTTTGTCGGCTACCAGGCCAAGGGCACACCCGGCAGAAAGATGATCGAGGGCAAAATTCCCGTCAAGGCAGCCATTCATACCCTAGCCGCCTACTCCGCCCACGCCGACCAGCAAATGTTGGTTGATTGGGTTCGCTCGATGCCCGAACCGCCTGGGGAAATCCGGCTGGTTCATGGGGATGACGATGCTCGGGGGGCGCTGGCAAGGGTGTTGGGAGTGAGGAGTGAGGAGTGAGGAGTGAGGAGTGAGGAGTGAGGAGTGAGGAGTGAGGAGTGAGGAGTGAGGAAAATTAACACCCCAACCCCTCATGTCCACAATTTTCTGCCCTATTTTGCAAAAAAAATCTCCTAACTCACTCACTTTCTTTCTTTTTCCTCCTGACTCCTAACTAAAAATCTCCTAACTCAAAAAAATGCAAAAACCCCACAAACAACTACGCGCCTGGCAATTGGCGATGGACCTAGCGCAAACCGTGTATCAAACAACCAACACCTTTCCCGCCGATGAAAGATTCGGCCTCACAAGCCAGATGCGAAGGTGCGCCGTCAGCATAGCGAGCAACATCGCCGAAGGCGCAGGCCGACAAACACCTAAGGAATTTATCCAGTTTCTCCATATAGCCCAAGGATCGCTTAGTGAACTCGACACCCAACTCGAACTGGCCCACAAATTCGGCTACCTCGCCCAAGAATCCTGGCAAACCATCGACGCCATGCTCGAGGAAGAAGACAAAATCCTCTCCGGCCTAATCCGCGCCAAAAAAGCAACCGTCAAAGCCCTTTCTCCTAACGCCTAACTCCTCACTCCTCACTCGACTATGTCTCCTAACTCCTCACTCCTAACTCCTCACTCAAAAATCTTCCTAGCCGGCCACCGAGGCATGGTAGGCGCCGCCATCCTCCGCAAACTCCAATCCCTCGGCTACCAAAACATAATCACCCGCACCCACAAAGAACTGGACCTGACCGAACAGCAGGCCGTGCGGGATTTCTTTCACAAGGAGAAAATCGATTATGTAGTCCTGGCGGCGGCCAAGGTTGGCGGCATCCATGCCAACAACACCTATCCGGCGGATTTCATCACCCAGAACCTGCAAATTCAGACCAACGTCATCCACGAGGCCTTCAAGGCCGGAGTCCAAAATTTGTTGTTTCTTGGCAGTTCCTGCATCTACCCCAAACTGGCCCCGCAGCCGCTGAAGGAAGAATACCTGCTCACCGGCGAATTGGAGCCCACCAACGACGCCTATGCCATCGCCAAAATCGCCGGCATCAAAATGTGCGAAGCCTATAACCGCCAGCACGGCACGCGCTATATCGCGGCCATGCCCACCAACCTCTACGGCCCAGGCGACAATTTCCACCCGGAAAATTCCCACGTGTTGCCGGCCCTCATCCTCCGCTTCCACCAGGCAAAAAATCAGCCGCAAGCCGAGCAACAAGAGGTGGTGGTCTGGGGCACAGGCAAACCCATGCGCGAATTCCTTCACGTGGACGACATGGCCGACGGCTGCGTCTTCCTCATGAAACTCGAACAAGACAAGCTCACGAAAAACCTGTTAAGTTATCCGAAGCCCTGCTTCGTTAACCTGGGCTCAGGCGTTGAAGTCTCGATTATGGAACTCGCCGAAACAGTGAAAGACGTCGTCGGCTTCAAAGGCAATCTCACCTTTGACAGCACCAAACCAGACGGCACCCCAAGAAAGCTCCTCGACGTCTCCAGCCTCCACCAACTAGGCTGGCAACACCAAGTCGTCCTCCGCCAAGGGATTGAAGAGACCTACCAATGGCTGCTGGAGCATGAAGGGCAGCTGAGGCTTTGAAACTAACCGTACACACAATTAACCAGAACTGGGAGACAGTAAGGAGTAAGGAGTAAGGAGTGAAGAGAGGACAGTAAGGAGTAAGGAGTGAGGAGTAAGGAGAAAAACCCTCCTAACTCCTCCCCTCCTAACTCCTAACTCCTAACTCCTAACTAAAAATCTCCTAACTCCTCCCCTCCTAACTCCTAACTAAAAATCTCCTAACTAATGAAAAAAGCCCTAATAACCGGCATAACCGGCCAAGACGGTTCCTACCTAGCCGAACTCCTCCTCAAAAAAGGCTACGAGGTCCACGGCATTAAACGGCGCAGTTCTCTGTTCAATACCGACCGTATTGACCACCTCTACCAGGATCCGCACGAGCAGCAGCGCCGTTTCATCCTCCATCACGGCGACCTGACCGACTCCACTAGCCTGATCCACATCATGCAGAAGGTGCAGCCGGACGAGGTCTACAACCTGGCCGCCCAATCGCACGTGGCGGTCAGCTTTGAAGAGCCGGAATACACCGCCAACTCCGATGCCCTGGGCACGCTGCGTCTGCTCGAAGCCATCCGCATTCTCGGCCTCACTAAAAAAACCCGCTTTTACCAGGCCTCCACCTCGGAGCTGTACGGCAAGGTTCAGGAAATTCCCCAAACCGAAACCACCCCCTTTTATCCGCGTTCGCCCTATGCAGTGGCCAAGCTCTATGCCTACTGGATTGTGGTCAACTACCGCGAGGCCTACGGCATCTATGCCTGCAACGGCATCCTCTTTAACCACGAGTCCCCGGTGCGCGGCGAAACCTTTGTCACCCGCAAGATCACCCGCGCCCTGGCCCGCATTGCCCTTGGCCTGCAGGATTGCCTCTACCTCGGCAACCTCGATGCCAAACGCGACTGGGGCCACGCCAAGGACTATGTGGAAATGCAGTGGCTGATGCTGCAGCAGGAACAACCCAAGGATTATGTGATCGCCACTGGCGAGCAGCATTCAGTGCGGGAATTTGTAACGATTGCTGCTGCCGAATTGGGCATGCAGATCACTTGGCAAGGGTATGGGGTGGAAGAGATCGGTGTTGTGCAGTCGGTTGCGACGATGCCGCAGCCAACCAATGGCAGCGCTGAGCACGGCCCTAAACTTGGCGATGTGATTGTTCGCGTCGATCCGCGATATTTCAGGCCCACCGAGGTGGAAACCCTGCTTGGCGACCCCTCAAAGGCGAAACGAGAATTGGGTTGGCAGCCGTGCATCACCTTTGCAAAACTGGTCAAAGAGATGGTTCAAACCGACCTTGCTGAAGCCCGACGGGATGCTTTGTGCCGACATGAAGGCTTTAAGACGTTTGACCATAACGAGTAAGGTGTTTGGTCGGTAGTACGGAGTAAGAAGCCTTTTCTTCCTCCTCCTGACTCCTTACTGAAAGTAAGGTCGTTTGGGGTGAGTAACGAACCCCAATGTTGTGCCATGAGCCTGTAGCCTGGATGGATTGCAACGGAATCCGGGAAAGCCTACCCCGGATTCCACTGTGCTGCATCCAGTGTACAAAAAAACTATGGCAAGAGAAAATGATGATGTTGTTGGGGTTCGTCCCTCACCCCAACAACTAGCCTCAAAATTGACCGACTCAAGTTGTTCCTCTCCTGTCAAAGGCTCCCTTATTAATGTGTTGGTACAGGCATTGCCCAACCATCAAAGAGACGGCTCATCTGATTCAACAAATAATAGGTTTCGAGTGAGTGGTGATTTTTATTCAGAAAATCCTGATGGAATTCCAAGGAAGTTGATGATATATCAAGGCTTAGTGAGTTGGGTTGGAAGGCTACATATAGTTTAGAGCAGGGCATAAAGGAGTCCTATAAAGTATATTTGAATTAACGAATTAACGTAACCATTAGTAGGTTGTTGAAAAACTCCAAGATGGTGTCTGATACCCACTATGAATAGAAGCTTCGCTCGGTATCATTCGATATGTAGTGTAGCGATCGAGCCCAAAATTCCTTTTTCAACAGCCTGTTAGTTGAGAATAAATTGGTGTCCCCGATTATCCACCCAGCACCACAAGAGCGAATAAACTAGTAAGTTCGAAATTAGCAAAAAGGGTAGTAAAAATTGTCGAAAATGTCTGCTTGCTAAAATTGTACTGATTCATGCCGGCAAATGTTGCTCGCGAGGAATCAAAATTAATTTATAGCCATTTATATTGCAAGGTCAAGAGCACCTGAATGAAATCATTGTTGAAACACCAAGGTTTTATTAAGTATTTCAAAAATACCTCCTGGCTTTTTATAGATAAAATTTTACGTTTGTTTATCGGATTATTTGTTGGAGTTTGGGTTGCAAGATATCTTGGGCCTGATAACTATGGTTTATTGAGTTATGTTGCGAGTTATGTTGGGTTGTTTATTCCCTTGTCGACTCTTGGTTTGGATGAAGTTGTCATTAGAGAGCTTGTTAAAGATATAAGTAAGAGAGATGTTATTCTAGGTACAGCTTTTAGGTTAAAATTAATAGGAACATTAATATTCTTTTTTGTATTATCGTTATCTGTTTTATTTTCTAATGATGATAAAAATACGTATACATTAATATACATAATGGCATGTGTAACTATTTTTCATGTTTTCAATGTTATTGACTATTACTTTCAAAGCAAGGTGATGAGTAAATATATTGTAATTGCAAATACAATTGGTTTCTTGTCGTCAGCAATTTTAAAAATAATATTTATAATGTTGAAAACACCTATTTATACTTTTATATTAGTGGGCGTTATTGAGAGCTTTGTAATTTCTATAGGTTATCTTGGTGCTTATATATATATGAATTCTTCTTCTTTGAATTGGATATTCGACATGAAATTAGCCAAAACCATGCTTCGAGATAGTTGGTCGTTAATATTCAGCGGTATTGCTATCACAATATATATGAAAATAGATCAAGTAATGATAAAAAATATGATTGGAAATGAAGCGGTTGGTTATTACAGCGTTGCAGTAAGATTTAGTGAGATTTGGTCGTTCATTCCAGTTGTTGTATCAGGGTCATTGTTTCCATCAATTGTTAATGCTAAAAATGAATCAAAAGAAATGTATCATAAAAGATTATTATATCTTTTTAGGCTGCTGGTGTTTATTTCCTTGATAATTTCTTTTTTAATTTTACTTTTTTCAAAGTATATAATTATTTACACTTATGGAAATTTATACATTCAATCGGTTGAAATATTGCAAATATATGTATGGTCGATTGTATTTGTATTTTTGAATAGTTCTTCATGGAAATGGTACATACTTGAAAATTTACAGCATTTGGCAGCTATTAGACTTACAATTGGTGCGCTATTGAACATTGTGTTAAATATAATTTGGATTGATGATTATGGCTTAAAGGGAGCGGCATATGCTACATTAGTATCTTATGCTGTTTCGTCATTTATTGGAAATTTATTTAATATCAAAACAATATCTATTTTTAAAATTCAAGCAAAAGCATTGTTGACGTTTTATAAGCTAAAGGGTGCATTGAAAGTAATAATTCAGCCACGCCCTCTTTGAATGGGGTGAAGCAATAAACAACATCGGCAGGCCGGGCGGATAACTCCGCCCTAAAAACAGTGATAATCAGCAATTTTGAAGCAAAACAACTATGACCAGCCTGTTTTCTCCCTTGGTGAAGTGGAAACAGGCTGGTCAGTGCCCTGTCAGAGAGAATTTATTGCTTCAACCCATTCAAAGCGGGCGTGGCTGGTACCTGTGACATGCAAAGCATTTTGGCGAGTTTATGGCAAACACTTAAAATATTTAATGGTATAAAAATGAAGTTTCTATTAAAAGCAGCTGAAGTAATTAAAGTTAACATAATTAAATGGAAAAATAAGAAAAAAAAAATTACAATAGGCAGCGAATGTATTATTGTAGATGCAATATTCGGATTTAAATCACAAATCGACTCGAATTCAATTGTAATAGAATCAGTATTGAATGATTTTACAAAAGTAGGGAGATGTACTTCTCTCCACAAGGTTATTATGGGAAAGTTCAGTTATGTCTCGTTTTCATCAATAATATCAAGGACAAAAATAGGGAAATATTGCTCAATAGGACCTGATTGTAAAATAGGACTTGGTCGGCATCCTACGTGTAAATTCGTATCAACACATCCAGCATTCTTTTCATCTATAGAAAAATTTCCATTAAGCTTCGCAGATAAAAACTATTTTAACGAATTCGAACAAATTGTAATAGGTAATGATGTATGGATAGGTAGTAACTGTATCTTAGTTGATGGAATAACAGTTGGGGATGGTGCTGTAATCGGTACAGGATCAGTGGTTACCAAAAATATTCCTCCATATGCAATTGTCGGTGGTGTTCCAGCAAAAATAATTAGATATCGTTTTGAAAAATATGAAATTGAGTCTTTATTAGAATTCAAATGGTGGGACAAAGATGTGGATTGGTTAAAGGAAAATTTTAATTTTTTTCATGACATTAATTATTTTATTGAGTTAATTGAATATTCAAAAAAATGAAGAAAGAATTACCAACAGTAACCATCATTACAGTTGTTTTTAATGCTGAAAAATTGATAAAGAAAACTATTGAAAGTGTTATTAATCAATCTTATAAAAATATAGAATATATTATAATCGATGGTGGTTCATCTGATGATACTCTAAATATTATTAAAAAATATGAAAATAAAATTAATTATTTGGTGAGTGAAAAAGATAGAGGTATTTATGATGCAATGAATAAAGGTATTGAAGCTTCAAATGGTGAATGGATTAATTTTTTAAATGCTGGAGATTCTTTCTATGACAACAATGTGATTAAAAAAATTGACTTTCCGTCATGTCATGATATGTGTTTTGTATATGGTGATCATGTTACCATAGATGTTGAAGGTAATAAAAATTATTACAATGCCTATGATTTTACATTAAAAAATATCGCTAAATATACCACGAGGGTTGCCTGTCATCAGGCAATGTTTATAAAACGAGATATTATTCCAAAATATAATTTGAAATATCATCTAAAGTCAGAGTTGGATCAATATTTTTACTTCGCAAAGAATAATATTAAATACAAAAAAGTATCATTTCCTGTTGTTTATTTTTTAAAAGGCGGGATAGGTACAAAAATGATAATAAATAATACATTTGAAAGAATAATTGTTATTTATAAATGGATAGGCTTTGTAGAAGCCACATATTTTAGCAGTAAATTATTGATTGGATTGGTTAAAATAAGATTAAATAAGATAAAAGTATTTTTATGAGTATTGATAAATTTGTTTCAGTAATAATTCCGACTTACGGTAGAAGTTTGATGTTAAAAAGGGCTATTAGCTCTGTTGTGAACCAAAAATATACTTCGTTCGAAATTATCGTTGTAGATGATAACTCTCCTGAGAGTGATCATAGAAAAAGAACTGAAGCGTGTATTTTAAATTTTGACGATATTATTTACATTAAACATGAAAAAAATTTTGGTGGTTGTGTAGCAAGAAATACAGGAATTAAAAGGGCTAAAGGTGCTTTTATAGCTTTTTTAGATGATGATGATGAGTGGGAAAAAGATTTTCTGGAAAAGCAATTGAAAAGATTTGATAAAGATAATGTTGGTGCAGTATATTGCAATTTCTTTTTAAATAAGATGAATGGTGAGTTTACGTATAGTAAAAAAATTGAGTTTGAAAATTTTAAAGGGAATGTTTATGGAAAACTGTTATCTGGATGGTGTCCTGCAAGTACTTCTCTGTTTATAATTAAAAAGAAATGTTTTGAAATATGTGGATTTTTTGATGAACAATTAGAGAGCTTTCAGGATTATGATATGTGGTTACGGATATCAAAAAAATTTGAATTTAATTACTCGGATGAATATTTAATTATAAAACATGAACACTTAAGTGATCAAATTTCGTTGAATCCTATTACGCGAAAAAATGGTTTGAATGTATTAAAATCAAAATTTACTAATATTTTAGATAATAGCGATATGTGCATTTTTCAAGAAACTGCTGAAATTTTTGAAAAAAGGATTATTTACTCCAATGTAATCGTGTGTCGACAGAAAGGTGAATTTGCCAACGCATTTAAAAATATTGTAGAATTTAGTGGACACAGTAAAAGTGATATTAAATCTATATTTAAATTGATATTTATTTTTGTGTTTGGATATAAACCTATTAAACTATTTCATCAATTAAATTCAAAAAAGATAGAAACGATTAATGAATAACCGTGATAAATCCGATTTGCCGTTGATTAGTGTAATAACTGTCGTTTATAATGGAGAAAAATTTTTAAAAAACGCTATAAATAGCATAAAAAATCAATCATATAAAAATATTGAATATATTATAATCGACGGAGGTTCTAAAGATGGTACTTTGGAAATTATTGAGCAGTATCGGGACGTCGTTGACGAATTGATAATTGAAAATGATAATGGAATTTATGATGCAATGAATAAAGGTGTTAAGTTGGCAAAGGGTGAGTATATTGGGTTTCTCAATTCTGACGATTGGTATGAAGCAGACGCTTTGTATTCAGTTTTCATTTCATCTGAATTTGACAGTCGTTATGATTTTATCTATGCCAACTTATGCATTTGTGATTCGAATGGTAACTATATCTACACATATAAATCATCGCTACATAATATTAAAAATAAAATGACAATTGGACACCCTTCTGTTTTTATAAAAAGTAATGTTTTAAAAAGTACATTGTTTGATTTAAATTTTCCTATTGCTAGTGATTATGATTTGGTTTTGAATTTACTCGATAAGAAAGTAAGCTTGCTGTATATAGATAAAGTGATTGTCAATTTCAGATTAGATGGCATGAGCTCAAATAAAAATATCGGAGTTGAAGTTTTTAAAGTGCATAATAAGCATTTTGGTTTTTTTCATTCTTTAATTCAGTTTTTTAGATATCAAGTATTTTATGTAATTTCATGGATGTTAGTTTTCATTTTAGGAAAAAACAGATACAATAGGATGAAATGTAAAATAATGGACATTAAATTTGATGATAAATTATTTAAATTTAAATCATAGTTGTATCTGAAATTTGTGAGGCCTTTATCGGGTCATTGTATATTAACTAGTTCATAAATTAGCGAACATTCAACGCTGTTAAAACGTGTGCAATAATAGCCAGTTGCAAATAGGCGTGTGTTCGGCAATCAATAAACTGATTAATAAGTGAAAATATTAATATTGAGTGGCAGCAATAAATTGAAGTGTGATAAATTAATGTATTGGATTGTAGTTTGTGTTTAGATAGGAGCAAATGTTACCTTGTTAAAAAATAGAAAAAAATGTGGCTGTGTTATATACGGTGGCTTTGAGTGAGGTTCCGCCCTTATTACATACTTGGCCTAGTTCTATTCGCCCTTCTCTATCTGGAGCCGACTTTCGTGGGTGGAGTCAAAGTTTCATATCTCTGGAAAGTAGGGGCATTGTATTTCCTGTTCATTGGCGTCCTTTTTCGTTTGCACCGGAACCGTCACGCCTTTTCCTGTAACACCGTCTGGGCTGGTTATTTAATGTGTTTATGGATCGTTGTTGCTGGCCTGAATCACGATACTCTTTCTTCTTCCGTGATAATGGCTGCACAACGACTCTTCCCCATCCTGGTCCTCCATTACTTGATTGTGCGTAGTTCGACTCAGCAACAGCTGCAGAGATGGCTAATATTTGCCGTACTGTTTGTAGCTGTCTCGACCTTTCCCTTTTATTTGGGACTGCTTGAACCGTTGGGGTCAGGATATGATGTAGTCGCCCTGCTTGGCGCGGATCGCCTCGGTTTTGTAGGTATATTTCAGAACCAACATGTCGCTCCACTCACCCTAGCACTCTCTGCATTGCTGGCTTCAGTTTATTCTCTCAAGGTGACCTTCAGCATCAAGAAGAGGCTAATCGTAATGGCTGTAGCAGTTTTTCTCTGTTACACAATGCTACTGACCTATGCACGAGCCGGTTACGCCGCTTTTCTGCTGGGGGGAATGTCCTACATGCTTTTTACTGGACGCATTAACACAGCCTTACGCATAGTATTCCTTGGATGTGTCGCGTTTTCAATCATATATTTCATTGTTCCCGAAATAGATGTCCTGAAAAGCCGCCTAGTTGGTGATTCCAGATATACGAAAGTTAGCCCCTCCGATATGACATCCGTTAGCTCGGGACGACTTTTTTTCTGGACAACCAGCATTGAGATCTATGCTGAACAAGATCCTATTGCTTGGCTGCTAGGTATAGGTGAAGAAACTCTCAAAGAGAGTATGGGGCAGCGAATTGGCATCGGCATCTTTGCGCATAACGGGTTTATCAATGAACTGCTCCTAAACGGTGCCGTTGGATTTCTGGCCTTCATATCATTCCTGGGGGCAATTTATCTGGACATTTGCAAGATAAGGGAGGCGTCAATGCGCAAACTCGGTCAGTCTCTTTTTGTCGCGTGGTTGGTTTTCGTATTTTTTCAGGGAGGGGAATTTCCTTTGCAATATGTATTTCTGTTTCTATTCGTTGCTATTGGTATAGCTGATCGGCAGGGGGCGGCGTTGCCATTAAAATGCCGGTTAGGGCAATGAAACACCTGCTCATCATTGATCAATCTGATTTTATCAATATGCCGGTTGGTGGATCTACTACTTTTTTGCGTACTGTTGTGCCCCAGTTGTCAGAGTATTTTGATGTTTCCCTGCTTGGACGGACATCTCAACCCGATTTAGTTGGGAAGTGGACGGTGGATTATCTAGGCAAAGCACGATTTTTCGGTTTCGGTCGGATCGGGGGGAAATCAAGGTTTATTCCCTGTCGAATCAAAACATTATCCCAGTTATGGCAGGCGAAATGCTTTGTTAAGGATTTGATGCCGGACATTCTTTACTTTCACCAGACTGAAACCGCACTCCCTTTCGTACAGTTTCATTCATGCAGAAAAGCGTTGCATATTCATGGCCTGGCGAACCCGCTGTCAGTATCCAGATTTCCTATTTTGCGAACCAGAACTTGCCAGGAAATCTACAATTCAATATTCCGTTTGGTCGAACGGAGTGTCGATTTGATCCTGTCAGTTTCACAGCCGGAACCATCCGATAGCAATGAACTACCGCTCTCAAAAGGGCGTCCATTTCATTACATACCTGTATGCATAAACGGCACATTATTCGCCCCCGCTGACAAGATAGAGGCACGTCGGAAGCTCGGTTTACCACCATCGGCGGAAATCGTAGGATTTGTGGGCCGGTTGAGCAGGAAGAAAAATTTGGAGATTACGTTGCAGGCTTTGCGACACCTAGCAGACCGGGGCAGGTTTGTTCATTTCCTAATTGTCGGCGAAGGTGAACATGAAAATGCCTTAAAAAAAATGACATTAGAACTCGGACTATTTCAACAAGTCTTGTTTGTCCCGGCACAGTCGTACACACATCTTCCGGATTATTACAATGCCATGGACATGTTTGTCATGACGTCGTTAGCAGAAGGTTTTCCCATGGTAGTGCTGGAAGCCCTGGCATCGGGCACACCAGTCGTGGCGAACGTCGTTGGAGCTATACCTGATATTATCAGAGACGGAATAAACGGCTGTTTGCTCACCTCACTTGAACCGGGTGCGGTCGCGACGGCCATCGACTCTGTTCTAAATCAGCGTCAAGCTCTATCCAATGCCGCCAGAAAGTCGTCAGAACCCTATTTCGCTGATAAAATTGCACGTCGGCTTGCACAGGTCATCGGCGCTTAACATATAGAAATCATTGTGATATGATCAGTATTCTTAAAAAAATACGAATGATTTTCATCCGCTTCAAGTATCGCCGTTTTCTCTTCGCTGGTAAAAACTTTACCAGTGGCCGCGGAACGCTCTTTTATGCCAGAAACAGAATCGTGCTTGGAGACAACGTTTACTTAGGCCGGTACTGTAATATCGAATGCGATGCCGTTGTTGGCAATGATGTTCTGATCGCTAACAACGTCGGTTTTGTTGGGAGACTTGATCATGATTATTCTAAGGTGGGGATCCCCATTCGGTTTGCTCCCTGTGTGCGGGATAGGGATTATCTCATCCCACCCGAAAAAACGGCCGTGCATGTTGGGGATGATGTTTGGATCGGGTATGGGGCAATTATACTTTCAGGTGTGACCATCAACAGTGGTGCGATCATTGCCGCCGGCTCGCTAGTGACCAAAGACGTGGAAGCGTTCACTGTTGTCGGTGGTGTGCCGGCACGGCCTATCACGCATAGATTCTGTGCCGAGGATATACCGGGCCACGTCGAAGCTTGCAGAATCAGCTACTCTTCTTACGGGTCTGCGGCCTATCAAAATAGTCGAAAATGGCGTTGCCGGCCTTTTTTTTGAACCGGGCAACGCCGAAGACTTGGCCGAAAAGATCAGGGATCTGTGGGGTTGGCCGGAACTCTGCGAAAAAAATTGGTGAAACAGACCGAGAAAAAGAACTCGGGGAATGCTCTCCAGTATATTGCGAACGGTTGATGACGGCTTATGGGGGTGGCCATTGGACATACAAATATTAACTGAAAATATCCTCGGCTATAAAGTTATCAGCCAGCAGCCGAAACAATGCATTGACCTAATTGGCGGCTGGCTCGATGCAGGAGAAATCGGCAAGGTCTTTGTCTGCGCCAACCCCCATTCCTTGGTTGAGGCAAAAAATGACCCCCTATTCCAGCAGGCGATCCACAACGCCGACTTGGTCACCCCGGACGGGGCCGGGATCATCATTGCCTCCAAGGTTCTGGGCGGCGCCATCCGGAAACGGGTCACCGGCAGCGATATTTTCTGGGGCCTGAGTGCTGAGTTGAACAGGACCGGAGGCCGGAGCTACTTTTTCCTGGGTTCCAGCGAAGAAACCCTGGCGGCTATTAAGGACAAAATGGCAGTAGAGTACCCCAATATCAGGTTTGCCGGTTCCTATTCCCCGCCCTACAAGCCGAAGTTCAGTGCAGAGGAGAGCCGGCAAATGGTGGCGGCGGTCAATGCAGCGAGGCCCGATGTCCTCTGGGTCGGCATGACCGCCCCCAAACAGGAGAAGTGGATCGATCTGCACCGGGACCAACTAGACGTTAAGTTTATCGGGGCGGTGGGCGCAGTGTTTGACTTTTATGTAGGCAACGTCAAACGTTCCCATCCGTTCTTCCAGAAGATCGGCCTGGAATGGCTGCCTCGCTTTCTCCAGGAACCACGAAGACTGTTTAAACGGAACTTTGTTTCTAGCCCTTTGTTTTTGTGGGAAGTGTTGAAGCAGAAGGTGATGAGGAGTGAGGAGTTGGGAGGGAGGAGAAACTGAAAGGGCTGAGGGCTGAGTTCCTCTGCCTCGCAGGTAGTTGTGTAGCCTGGATGCAGCAGAGGCCCATTAGGAGGACTGAGTTTTCAGGCCGAGTTGTAGCTGTCGATTTCAAGTGTTAGTCACGTTCACCTTGCCGCTTGACCGATACACTGTTAATCAATATGATTCACATTGCATCGGCACCATTATGGATGCGAACATTTGGTCTTCCCATGCATAACGACAGCGCACCAATTGAACACAAGGAGCATGACAATGGCAAAAATTGAAACCCGCGTGTTTACGGCACACGTCCCAGTTCCGCTTGCCGAGAAGGTTGATCAGATGGCCGAACGTCTCGAACGATCGCGTGGCTGGATCATGAAGCAGGCTCTCTTGGCCTGGATAGCCCAGGAGGATAAACGTGATCGCCTGATTCTTGAAGCCCTGGCTGACGTGGACGCCGGCCGTGTGATCGATCATGAGGCCGTTCAGGCTTGGGCGGATAGCCTGAACACCGACGAACCGCTGCCAGTTCCTCGCTGATGGAACTGAAGTGGACCAGCAAGGCGCTTTCAGACCTGGCACGCTTGTATGAATTCTTGGCCTCTGTAAATAAGCCGGCCGCTGCACGAACAGTACAAGCGCTGGCCAAAGCTCCCGCAGTGCTGCGCGCCAACCCACGCCTTGGAGAGCAAGTAACCCAGTTTGGGTCGCGTGAGGTGCGGCGGATGCAGGTCGGGCAGTACGAGATGCATTATGAAATTCAGGAGCAGGCAATCTACGTGCTACGACTCTGGCACACCAGGGAAGAACGGTAGCTTTGGCAGACGAGGGATGGTTCAGCTGCCTGCGACGCAGAGGAGGTGAGGCTCCCATGCAGCGCATGGGAGCCAGGGGACTCTGTCCACAGTCCTAACACTCAGGCCTATCAGTTTCGTCCTCAACTCTGGCCTCACTCCTCACTTAAGTCATTGGTTCTCGTTCCCATGTGCCACATGGGAACGCGGGGTAGTTGCGCCGCAACCGGCTATGGTTCATGACTGCTGCACTGCATCCAGGCTACGAAACTGCCAGCGACGCAGTGGAGGTGAGGTGCCCATGCGGCGCATGGGCCGCCAGGGAACTCAGTCCTATCAGTTTCACCACGCCAACCCCTGGTGGCACGTTGCGGTGAATAGGCCCCTTTTTCGCCGCATGATTTGCGAACAATATATTTGCTTTGTGCGGTGAATAACCGCTATGTTCTCCGCAAGGAGAGCGTCAAATGAACCTGTATATTCATCAACTATCGGATTGGCCCCGTTTTCGCTGGGATGACACAACCCTGATGCCGCGCCTCGCCGATGTGCGTCACAGGCAAGGGCGTCTCTTGGGCCGCATGGAAGGGTTGGGATTTTCGTTGCGTTCGGAGGCCCTGTTAAACACCTTGACGCTGGATGTCTTGAAATCCAGCGAGATTGAGGGAGAAGTGCTGAATGTCGAGCAGGTGCGTTCATCCATTGCACGGCGGCTTGGCATGGAAATAGGGGGGCTGGTTGCCTCAGACCGTCACGTTGAAGGTGTGGTTGAAATGATGCTCGACGCCACGCAAAATTTCGACAAACCGCTTACCCCAGAAAGATTGTGCGGTTGGCATGCCGCGCTTTTTCCCACAGGATACAGTGGAATGAGCCGCATCACGGTAGGCAGCTGGCGCAACGATGCCGGCGGGCCAATGCAAGTCGTCTCAGGCCCTCTTGGACATGAACGTGTGCATTACCAGGCCCCTGCCGCCACAAGGCTTGAAACGGAAATGCCGACTTTTCTGGACTGGTTTAATGAAGACGTGGGGATGGATCTTGTCTTGAAAGCGGCCCTTGCTCACCTCTGGTTCGTGACGCTGCATCCCTTTGAGGACGGCAACGGGCGCATAGCCCGAGCGCTAGCCGATATGACGCTGGCGCGGGCAGATGGAACGGAGCAACGTTTTTACAGTATGTCGGCGCAAATCAGGCAGGAACGCAAAGTCTACTATGATGTTCTCGAACAAACCCAGAAGGGCGATCTGGACGTCACCACGTGGCTTGCGTGGTTCCTTGATTGTCTTGGCCGAGCCTTGGCTGGAACAGAAGCACAGCTGGAAACAGTTTTTAGAAAAGCGCGGTTTTGGGAAAACTCAACCACAGTAGGACTGAATGAACGGCAACGCTTGATCCTCAACAAACTGATCGACGGTTTTGAAGGCAAGCTGACTACATCAAAATGGGCCAAGATCGCCAAATGCTCACAGGACACGGCCTTGCGCGATATTCAAGACCTCCTGGGGCGCGGTCTTCTCTCTAAAGACGCCTCGGGTGGGCGCAGCACCAATTATTTACTAACGGATCTGAACTGATGGGAGTGAACGGATAGGACTGATTGCTGAGTGCTGAGGACTTTTCTCGTTGCCATGTGCCACATGGGAACGCGGAGTCCAGGCTACAAAACTGCCAGCGACGCAGATGAGGTGAGGCGCCCACGCGGCGCATAGGCGCCAGGGGACTCAGTCCTATCAGTTTACCGGCAAGGGCTAGTTCTTTTCTTCCGTGCGAGTGTAGTTCTGATCTGTTCGGTTTTGACGTGTGTCGGCGATAAAATACAGCGATGTCGTGATTGTTTTTTATCGCGGAAAACGGCTACCTTCCATCTTGGATTTCCAGGAATATCGGCTGAATTTTCGTTCAGTCTCTTGGTCTGTTCCCACCAGGTTGTCTCTCCATAAGTTTCCTGCTTGTCGAGAAAACTGGTTCAGGTTGCCCAATGCTGTTCTTGGTTGGAGCGGATAGGTGTGAGTGTATGTCTCTCTTGATGATTGTCAGCTTTGCCAGTGCCCTTGTGCTCACTTTGCTGTTGGCGCCGTATCTCAGCCGGTTGGCGATTGCCTATGGCTATGTGGATAAGCCCAATGCCCGCAAAGTGCACAACCGGCCCATGCCGCGTATCGGCGGGGTGGCCATCTTTATCGCGTTTTACACCACCTTGGCCCTGGTGGCGGTGCTGTTTCCAAAGCAGTTGGATAGGCTCGTCATTCTTGATCACCAGAATCTCTTGCTCATTCTCGGGTCTCTTGTCGCCTTTGGCGTTGGCTTGGCCGACGACTTCAAGGGGTTGCGGGCGCGGCGCAAACTGGCCTTCCAGATTGTCGCCGCCGGTTTAGCCTATATGGGTGGAATCCGCGTTGAGACCATCGGCTTTTACAGCCTGTTTCAGTTGGAACTCGGCTGGCTGTCGCCCTTTGTCACCATGTTCTGGATTGTGCTGGTGATCAACGCCTACAACCTGATTGACGGGCTCGATGGTTTGGCCGGCGGGGTCGGCATTATCGCCTGCGGCTTTCTTGCCTATGTTTGCGTGGTGCGCGGTCAGTTGGTGGGGCTGGTGTTCATGACCGTCATCAGTGGCGGGTTGCTTGGGTTCCTGCGCTACAATTTTTACCCAGCCACTGTCTTCATGGGCGATGGCGGCAGTTATTTTTTGGGCTATCTGTTGGGCACGATTAGCGCCTACTGCGCCATGAGCAACAGCGCCACTCTGTCCACCCTCATTCCCATGCTGGTGGTGGCCCTGCCAATCATCGATGTGACCATGGCAACCTTGCGGCGGTTTATCCACGGCCGAGGCATTTTCACCCCGGATAAACAGCATTTCCACCATATGCTGCTGCGGCTGGGGCTTTCCCACCGCAATGCAGTGATAGTGCTCTATGCGGTTACCCTGCTGCTCAGTTGCTGCGCCCTGCTTTTTCTTCGCATTAAGGATGAAAAGGCCTACGTGGTTTTTCTGGCATTGGGGATATTTATACTCTTCTGCATTGCCAGCCTGGGGTATTTTAGGCATTACGATATCCGGGCCGTTATTCCCTGGCTCAACGGCATTGGCGACGAGGTTGGCTTAAGCAGGGAGCGACGCAGTTTTTTTGACATCCAGCTCAAAATTGGCGCTTCGGAGACCATGCCTGATCTGGGGCGGCACATGGGATCCGCCATGGAAATGCTTGGCTTCATGACTTGCGCTCTGTATCTGCAAAAGGCACAGCCACGGAAAAGGTGGCATTACACCGTGCCGCTGAAGTCTGGAGACGAGCGGAGGAAGACGCCGGCGCTCCACGCCACCGTGGCCATGCGGCAGAAACCGCCGAATTGGCTGTGGTGCAGCCCCACCGAGGAATTGGATCAGCACAACCGCAGTTTGTTCCGGGTGGAGATGGACTTGCAGAACGACGAAGGGGTGACCTTTGGCACCCTCCTGTTGGTAAAAAATCAGGCGGTCTCGCCGGTGAGCCATTACACGCTGAAACGGGTGGAGCATCTTAAGCGGTCCGTGGTCAAGGCGTTGGAGCGGATGTCTCATCAGGAAGCCAAGGTTGTTGTTCCGGAAATAGTGCAGTTGCCTACCGCTGTTCCGCAGTTTCAGTATGCCAAGGCCCAGGAGCAGGTGGACAAGTTGAAGTGATGGGGTAGGGGTGAGATCTCTCCCTGCGGTCGAGATGACGGGCTGGGCGGTTGGCGGTTGGTTTCGGTTTTGTTCCAGCTGCCATCAGAGCACGGTAGGTTGGGGTGAGGAACGAACCCCAACATTGCTGTTAGCTGCCATAAGAGTTGAAGAAAAGACAACAATCCGACGTCTTGCGAGCGTATTGAGCTGGATTTCTCAGCGTCCCCTTCGTATGATGCTGCGGCCTGTTGGGTGGGTGGCGCCGAGCATCGAAGCGCAACCACAGGTTTCCTCCAAAGGGAACGCTCAGGTACACCGAAAGCAAATGTCGAATTGTTACTGACCTACAATAATCAGGAATTGCTATGAGAAAACATGCTGCACTTTTGCCGTTTGTCGCCTTGATCCTGGCCTTGCCGCCAATCTGCCGTGCTGAAGAGGAAAAAGCCATTGACGCCGACGACTTGTTTGGCGGAGGCGGGGGGTATTTTCATCCCTACGTCGTCACCACCGGCATGTACGAAGATAATGTTTACCAAACCGCGAACAACGAAATCAGCGACTATGCCACGATTTTTTCTCCCGGCATATGGCTGGCCTTGCCTGGGGTGCGCGAAAAAGCTGCATCCCCGACCACCTCGCCGCGCACCACCGGCGGTGTTGGGGTGGTTGAAGACCATGGAGATGTGTTGCGGCGGATGAAAGCCTTTCTCCACTACCGAGCCGATATGACCCGATATGAAGAGGAAGACAGCGAGGATAGTGATGATCAACGGTTTGAGGGATTATTGCAGTATGGCTTGAAAGGCGGTCTGGCCTTCGAGGCCATGGGGCAGTATCTCGACAGCCATGAAAATCCCGGCGAAAGTGTTTCCGGGGCAAAAGACGATTATACCAGCAATCTCCTGGGCGGCCGTGTGACCTACGATATGGGAACGCGTTTTCGCCTGCGTGGCGAGTACAGCAACTTTGACGTCAACTACGATAGCGCCGACAACGAGACGCGCAATCGAAACGACGACAAATATGGAGCCACACTTTATTACAAACTCACCGGCAAGAGTTCCATTCTGGTTGAGTATAATTTTGTCGACATCAGCTATGACGAAAGCCCTGATCTTGATTCCGAGGAAAATTACATGTGGGGTGGCTATCGCTATCGGTTGAGTGAGAAAACCATGGGCGAAGTGAAGTTGGGCTATCTCAAGAAGGAAGACGCTGTTGAGGGCGCTGAGGGGCAGAGTGACTTTGTCGTCAAGGGTTGGGTCGGTTATGAACTCACTGGAAAAAGCCGGTTAAAATTAACTGCCTCCAGGATACCTCAGGAGGCCGATAAATATGGCAAACAGAGCGCTCTTTCTAATAATGTGAGCGCGGTGTTGAGCCACGATTTAACCAGCAAAATTATGCTGAGTCTTGTAGGCGGTTATGGCCAAACCACCTATGAAGGTGGGTACAATTACGACGGCGTGGTGGGCGAGCGTGAAGATGATGAGTACACTGCCAAGTTGTCGCTCGATTACCAAATTCAAGATTGGCTTGGCGTCGGGGCCAGTTACACCCATGTTGACAAGGAATCGAACATTGATGACCTTTCGTACACCAACAACACGGTGTTGCTGAGCCTGACCTTGGCAATGTAAAGGCTGAGGGTTTGGGACTGAGTGCTTGATGATCGTTGCCGCGCTCCAGCGTGGAAACGCAGCCGGGACGCTCCAGCGTCCAAAGTTAACGGAGCAAACTTTACGCTCTGTGCCTGTGCGTCGAGCGCAAAGCAAAAAGAAATTGAAAGCCAAATGGAAAAAGGAACGAAAATGAAGCAAACAAAAAACTGGCTGTTGTGGCTGGCGTTGTTGCTCAGCTGCGTGTTCGCCGGTCCGTTGTTGGCAGCGGATTATGTGATCAACAACAATGACGTGCTTGATATTACGGTCTATGACCATCCGGAATTTACGGCCACCGTGCGAGTCGACGGCAACGGCGCGGTGGTGCTGCCGCTGTTGAATCAGGTGAAGGTGCAGGGGTTGTCGATCAGTCAGGCCTCGGACCACATCGCCAAAATGCTGGCCGACGGCTACATCGTCAACCCGCAGGTCAATGTGTTCGTCAAGAATTTTAGGGATCAGAAGGCGTCGATTCTCGGCCAGGTGGTCAAACCGGGCGTGTATGACCTGACCACCAAAACTACCTTGCTGGAGTTGATCTCCCAGGCGGGCGGCCTGACTCCGGAAGCGGGCGACCGGGCGACCATCAAACGGGAAGACGGCAAGGGCGAGGAAACAGTGGTGCAGTTGCGCAGTTTGATTGACAAGGGCGACGCCACCCAGAACGCTGCGATCATGGATGGCGACAAGATTTTTATTGATAAGGCCGGGCTCTTTTTTGTCTCCGGTCAGGTCAAAAAACCGGATTCGTATAAATATCAGGACAAGCTCACCGTGATGAAAGCCATCACCATGGCCGGCGGCTTCACCGACACCGCTTCCAAGGGGTCGATCGACATCGTCCGCAAGGTCAGCGGCAAGGAAAAAGTGATTTCCGACGTGGACATGGATTTCATCATTCAACCTGAAGATGTGGTGGTTGTGCCGGAAAGCTTTTTCTGATTTCGGTGTGCATGCGCGGTGACGTTTTTTGTGGCCATGTCGATCAGCGGGAGAAATCGCGTGTTGCAAACGTAGCCTGGATGCAGCTTGCGGAATCCGGGGGTTGATTTGATGTGTTCCCGGATTCCGTTGCACTTCATCCAGGCTACGGGTTGGGGAGTGTGGCGAGCGGTGCAAATCTCATTAATGCCAGAGATCTCTCGTTTCGCTCGTAATGGCAGGGAAAACGAACCTTGTCATTGTGTAACAAGCTTGTTTTTTTTAGTGTATTTTTGATGCGGCAATGCTGGGAGTTGCTGATTTTCGGGCTATTTTCGGAAATCAGAAGGCGGAGCGTTGCGCTTTCCAACATGTAGAGAACCGATGGTTACCGACCGTATGAACGAACTGGAACACGAACAGATTATTGAAGAAGAGGAAATCCACCTGCGGGATTACCTGCGGGTCGTCTACAAGCGGCGGTACGTGGTCGGTCTTGTTTTCCTGGTCGTTATGCTGGCGGTTGTTCTGGTCACCGCCCGGACCGTGCCCATCTACGAGGCCTCGGTGCAGGTGCTGATCGAGAAAAACAATGAGGCGACGTTGGTGGGGCCCAGTGCCATGGCCGGTTCAGATGCGGAGTTTTATGAAACCCAGCGACAACTGATTATCAGTCAGAATGTGGCCCGCAAGGTAGTGGCCCTCCTCGATCTCGAAAAAAAATGGAAGGCCTATTTCCCTGGTCAGGAAAAGAAAACCTCCTTTGTCGGCTCCATAAAAAATTGGTTCAAATCCCTGTTGCCGGCCAAGGGCGAGGCAGAGGACCGAGCGCCGGCCATTCCCATTGCGGTGCCCTCCGAAGGCGAACGGATTGCCGACGCCCTGCGGGAGAACATCGAAGTCAAACCAGTGAAGCAGAGCCGGGTGATGGACATCAGCTTTAAGTCAAGCAATCCGGATTTCTCGCGACTTATCGCCAACACCATCGCCGAGGCCTACAAAGAAGAGGTCATGGCCATTCAGATGAATTCTTCTGGCTACGCCCTGAAGTGGATGACCGCCAAGGCCGAGGAGCAGCGGGGAAACCTGGCCAAGGCCGAGCGGGCGCTGCAGAACTACATGAAGCAGCACGACATCGTTACCGTGGAGGATAAGATTGCGGTGCTGCCGCAACAGCTTTCCGAATTGACCACCAAATTGGCGGAAGCGCAGGCCCATAAAAATGTGATCAACAACGTGTACCGGCAAATTGAAGAGGTGCGCGCCAGAAAAGGCAGCCTTGAAGCCTTGCCCGCCGTGGCCAACCATAATGAGGTGCAGAGCATTGGCGTGCTGGTGCGGGCGGCCGAACAGCAGGTGAGTGAACTGGGCAAGAAATTCGGTCCCAAGCATCCCACCATGATCGAGGCGCGCGGCAAACTCGGCGAGGCCCTGCGTCAGAAAGACGCCGCCATCGCCAAGATTATCGGTTCGATCAAGAACGAATACGACGTTGCCGTGGCCCAGGAAGAATCGCTGCGCTCTTCATTGGAAAAAATTAAGGGCGAGACCCTAGGGCAGAATGAGAAACTGACCGAGTACAACGTGCTCAAGCGCGACGTCGACACCATTAGGGCCCTGTATGACGCCTTGATTCTGAAAGCCAAGGAAAAAGGGGTGACGGAAAACACCCAGAAGGTGAACGTCTGGACAACGCAGGTCGCCCAGACCCCTGAGGGGCCGATCAAGCCCAAGCCCATGCGCAACATGCTGTTGGGGCTGGTCCTTGGGCTGTTTGGCGGCATTGGCTGCGCCTTTTTTGTCGAATATCTGGACAACACCGTCAAGGATCCGGAAGAGGTTGAGCGGCGTTTTGGGTTGTCGGTCATCGGCGTTATCGAGTTGCTGCAAAAAGGCAAGAGTCCCGATTTGACCGCCCTGATCGAACCCACCTCGTCTTTTGCCGAGAGCTATAAATCGTTGCGGACTTCGGTGCTGCTCTCTTCTGCCGAACAACCGCCCAAGCGACTGATGATCACCTCGATGTCGCCCCAGGAAGGGAAAACCACCACCGCGCTGAACCTGGGCCGATCCATGGCCCAGACCGACCGCAGGGTCCTGCTGATTGACGCCGACTTGCGCCGTCCTCGGCTGCACAAGGCCTTGCAGGTCGACAACAGCATGGGGCTGAGTTCCTTTCTCTCTGGAACCGTGCAGGAGGTGAAGGTGCAGCCGACCGAAGAGGCTGGGCTCAGTGTGCTCACCTCCGGGCCGATTCCCCCCAACCCTTCCGAACTATTGGGATCCAAACGGTTTGGCGAATTGCTCGCCCGGCTGGAGCCGCAGTATGACATGATCATTATCGATTCGCCGCCAGTGCTCAGCGCCACCGACAGTTTATTGATCAGCAAGCAGGCCGACAGCGTCATCGTGGTCAGCTTTACCGGCAAAACCACCTATGAGCGACTGCAGCGCGGCTTGAAGAGCATCCAGGAGATCAACGCCAATGTGCTGGGTGTGGTGCTCAACGCCATGGATATGAAAAAGAGCAACTACTACTCCTACTACGGGTATTATCAATATTATTCGGCCAATAAGGAGGAGAAAGCGTAATTCCTGAACGAGGCGTGACTGCGCAGCGAAACTCCGCTGAGGATGATGCGTTATTTCGAGCGAAGCGAGAAACATCGGGCAGAACGAGCTTTCTCATCGCTGTGCTCGTCAAAATAAACACCCACCGCGCGCCACTTTTGAGATGGAAAGGGAAATCACAGGGAAGAGGCGGCGCAGGGCGTTTGCGCGCAGTGGTCGCCTCGTTCCAGCGCCTGGACTTTGCCGGCCTGATCATGCATGATTGATTTACATTGCCACATCCTGCCCGACATCGATGATGGCCCCAAAACCTTTGCCGAATCGGTGGCTATGGCCAAGATAGCCGCCGACGACGGCATTGCCGCCATCGTTGCCACGCCGCATCTCAACGAAAAACTCTACGACCCGATGGAGATCAGCCGGCGGGTTCACTGGTTGAATCACCTGCTGCGCACCGAAAAGATACCGGTGTCCATTCTGGCCGGCGCCGACGTTTCGGTGGTGTTCAAGCCGGCCCAGGTGGAGGGCTTTACCATCAACGACACCGAATACATTCTGGTGGAGTTTCCCCACACCCATTTGCCTAAAAACGCGGCCGAGATTTTGTCCCAGTTCGTGACAAGCGGCTACAAGCCAATCATCACCCATCCGGAACGCAACCCCTCCATTACCGCCAATCCCAACCTGTTGCTGGAATTGGTGGCCGTCAACCGGTATGTGCAGGTGACCGCCGGCAGCCTGACCGGCGACTTTGGCAAGGATGTTCAGCAATGCGCCCGCCGTTTGTTGCAAGCCGGCGTGGTGGACATCCTCGCCACCGATGCCCACTCCACAACCTATCGCAAACCGCTTCTTTCCCATGGCATGAAGGCGGCCGCCGAGATTGTCGGAACGGACGCGGCGCAGCAGATGGTGTTCGGCGTCCCCGCGAAAATTATCGCAGGATTGTCGATTTAATGCCGTTTCCATTTGAGAGAAGTGGCGCCAGAGGGGCTTTGCTGCCGCGTTGACGGGGACAAGAACCAAACAATGCCTCCCCCGGATTACGCTCCGCTCCATCCAGGCTACGGGCTGGGGCATTGACGCTCGTGTTAAAGTTTTGTTAGTATTGCCCGAGCGCTCGTCTTCCATCCCTGCATTTTCGCGGTCCTGTTTTTTCCTCTGGAGTTCCACCTTTGAAACAACGAATGAAGCTGTTGTTCCTGGCTGTTGCCTGCTTTTCGCCCGCAGTGTGGCGGCTTTCCTACCAGGGCTTCACCGAGCCCATTGGTTTGCTGTCCGATTGCGGGTTTGGCGTCGCCATCCTCCTGATTGCCCTGTTTGGCCCGTTCTGGGTGCGGATTCCGGCGCTGGCGCTGTGGGTGCTGGCCCAATCCGCCGCCCACGAGCTGATCCTGACCATGCAACGGCTGCCCGCCTGGCAGGATTTGCAGTACCTGGCCGATCCTGTATTCATCGCCAACAGCGCCTCCGGGTTGAATCTTTCTTCCCCGTATCTGATTGTGCTCTTTGTCGTCGCCGCGCTCTGCGCCTGCTGTTTTCCGCCCGCTCGGCCGGCACGGCAATGGCTGCTGCGCGGCGGAGTGTTCTGCATTATTCTCCTGGTTGCCCACGGCCTGCTCAACAGCCGCTACGACAACCAGAGCGTGATTGCCCGCTACAACCCCATGCACTGGTTCATGGCCGACAGCCTTGCCACCGTGCTGCAGCGGCAAACCGTGCCGGAAACCGCCAACCTGCCCAAGGGGCTCAACGAACTGGAACTGGACGCCCCTTCGCTGCTGGCCAAGAAGGGCAAGGCCAAGAACGTGCTGATTGTGATTCTGGAAGGGATTCCGGGCATGTATCATCCGGAAATTGGCCAGGCCATGGGCGTAAGCTCGCCTGCAACCGACATGCGCCGCCTGGCGGCCGCCACCAGCGACGCCATGCTGATTCCGGATTTCACCGCTCATAGCCATCAGACCATCCGCGGCCTCTACTCCATCCTCTGCGGCGATTTTGCCAAGCAATCCTGGGACACGCCCAAGGCCTTTGAGCTGCAGTCCAACCCGGCCCGCGCCCAGGATTGTCTGCCTTCGCTGATGACCCAGTACGGCTGGTCGACCCACTTTCTCCAGGCGGCCAACCTCGGCTTCATGGGCAAGGATCGGATCATGCCCAGAATGGGGTTTCAGCAGGTCCACGGCAACGAATGGTTCACCGAGCCCAACCCGTACCCCTTTGAATGGGGCGTGGTCGACAGCGTCTTTTTCCACGGGGCGACCAAGTACATTGCCGAGCTGCGCGCCCAGAAAAAGCCCTGGATGCTGACCCTGCTGACCGTGGGCACCCACCAGCCCTATGCGGTTCCCGACGACGTCGCCGCCCGCTTTGCCTCGCGCAAAGACGCCACCGTGGACCTGCTGGACCAGGCGGTGGCCGAGTTTATCGAGCAGTTGCGCCAGGACGGGGTGTTGAAGGACACCCTGGTGATCGTCACCTCGGACGAATCGCATGGTTCGCCCCTGGCCGACTGGATCAGCAGTTGGGGATTGGCCGCAGTGCTGGCGCCGGAAAACAAGCGGCTGCCGCACGTCAAAGAGGGGGGATTTGGTCTGGTGGACATCACCGCCTCGGTGCTTGACTACCTGGGTGCGGATATGCCGGAAACCCTGATCGGCCGCAGCTTTTTTCGCAAGTACGATACTCCCCGGGAGATGGTCTCCTACACCACCTCGAAACGGCGCTGGCACACTGCGGACAATCGGCGCTACGAATGCTCGGACGACGGCCGTTGCTGGGTGGGCACAGCGCCCAGTCTGCTGGGGCCGCCTCCCGCCGATTTTGCCGCTGATGCGGGGAACGGGAACGCGCAGCTGACCAACATCGTCAAGACTCTGGATCACAAACTGTTTGCCGAGAGCGGAACCAAGGTGCTGAAGTTTGCCAACGGCGAACTGCGCAAATTGCCGGAGAAGATTACCAACGAATGGGGCGACAACCTGGTCGGCGCCCAGTATCTTGATTTCCCGGCCAAATCCAAGGTGCAGGTGTCGATTCGCTACAAGGCGACCAAGGCCCCGAAGAGCGGCGTGCAGTTAAAACTACTGGTCAAGCAGTGGGAATACACCCAGAACGACGTGGTCCTGCCGGTGTTTCCGGTGGTCCATAAGGGCGAGGAAGGCAAGGTGGAGTTTGAGTTCGCCAACCCCAAGGCACGGCAGTATTTTTCCTTTCACCTGCTCGGCGAAGGCAAAAATGCCGAGATTCAGATGGAGGAGTTCAACGTCACTGTGGAGTCGGAGGAAGGGTGACGTTGGCGGATGGGCTTTGTTGCGTGTTGAAGGGGTTTTGGGGGCGTGCTGTAGCCTGGATGGAGCGCAGCGGAATCCGGGGTTTTAGGATTCTGATTGTTCCCAGGCTCCAGCGTGGGAATACAGCCTTGGACGCTCCAGCATCCCATTGTGTTTGGCGCCTTGGGATGTTGCCAAAACTCGCCGTTTGTCCGAGATAACTCCGTGCGCTCGAATGCAGCCAGTGCTCAAGTAGGTCACGTATCCGTGTCTGGCCGAGCGACATCTGTTCAGAGATGTTCGCCGTCCAAGTGTTGACGCTGGAGCGTGGGAACAATCAAAATTCCTGCCTGTTTTTCCTTTTGGCATACTTGAAGCAAACCCCGCCCTCCGTCTCCCTACGGGAGGGGCATTCTTTTCTTTGCTTGCCCAAAGAAAAGAATCAAAAGAAAGGGCCGCCCTGCCGCTGAGACAACCCCGGTCGCCGAGGAGCGGAACCGGCGGGGCAAAAATTCGCTGCGCTCAAACAGTTTGCCCCTTCCTCCGGTCCCGCACCCCGCCGTCCGGCTCAACGCCAATGGCCCCATACATCCCCGAATATCCCTTGTCCAAGCAATCCTTCTCTTGGCGGGATAAACCTTGTTGGCTTGAGGCAATCTCCTTCTGCCGGTGAATACAAAACGATTCGCTGGCGCATCAAGTGCGCGCTGTTTTTTGCATCCTCGCTTGCTCTGATTCGATGGACGCTGGAGCGTCCCGGCTGCATTCCCACGCTGGAGAGTGGGAACGATCAAGGTTTTCCTTTTATCGTTTGACACCTCATTTTTCAGGCGTAGGGGCGCACGGCGTGCGCCCTTTTCCAACAAAGGAAGGATGAAATTCAGAACAAACTGAAGCGGACGTTCCAGCCGCAGGCCAAGATCGTGCCCAGGACCGGCGACTTGATTTCGCGGGGTTGAAAATCGTAGTCGTGCGGCTCAAGGGCGGCGAACTGATTGATGGTTGCCAGCCGGCGCGACCGGGCGCGCAGCAGGGGCAGGGGAATGCGGAGGGAGCCGATCTTGACCCGCTCCGGACAGACCACGAAATCGGCCAGGCGGATGCGGTCCAGGAGGTACACGGTGCGGGTGTCGGCGTCGAAGCGACAGTGCAGTTCATACAGCCGTTTGACGTCCAGACGGCTGAACAACTCGCACCACTGCAGTTCCTGGGTGCGCCAAGTGAAGATCAGCTTTTTTCGTTTGACCGCCGCCGCCGCCGACACCGGGCAGTTGACGGCGTTGATCGCCAGCAGCCGCTCCTGCAGTTGCGTCAGCGTCGCCGGATCGCCGGTTCCCCGAAAGAACCAGATTGTCTGGAGCAGCATCCCAGAAATCGGAATCAGCGCCAGGAGGGTCAGTGCCGCCCAGAGGCAGACCGCAAGCGTGAAGGCCGGTCCATCGAGCTTGGCGCGCACTACCAAAATCGGCGCCAGGGTGACCAGGCCAGCGAGCAGCAGCAACAGCAGCGCAACAAAAGTTTGAAGATATCGTTTCAGCACGGTTTGCGCCTCTCAGACCATGGCAACGGAATCGGGCAGCAGCTCAAAGGCGCCGCTGTTGGAATCGATGATCGCCTCCATGCCCATGGGCAGCGCCAGATTGCGCGTCCGGTGGCCAATCGGGAAGTTTCCCCAGATCGGATAGCCCGGCCCTGCCAGTTCCAGCACCCGCGACCACAGCGCCTCCTGAAGGCGCAGGTGGTCGGTCTCGTTGCCGCCTGCGTCAAATTCACCGAGAACAAGCCCGGTCAGCCGCTCCAGTTTACCGGCCAACGCCAGTTGGGTCAGCATCCGGTCCAGCCGGTAGAGCGGCTCGTTGGTGTCTTCCAGCAGCAGAATTCGTCCGTCCCAGCTGGCGTCCCAGGGCGTGGCGAGCAGATGCGCCAATGTGGTCAGGTTGCCGCCGGTCAAGCGGCCCCGGCCTGTGCCGCCACGCAAAATCTCCAGCCCCTTGGGTTTGATCCGTTCCTCGAAGGTTCCGGTCAGCAGGGCAAAGAGCGAGATCAGGCTCTGTTCGTCGCTGTGCGCCAGCGAGTGGGCCACCGGGCCGTGGATGGCAACCAGGTTGGATCGTTGCAGCAAAGCGGTCAGCAGCACGGTGACGTCGCTGAATCCAATCAGGAATTTCGGCTGGCGGCGAAACAGCTCCCAGTCCAGTTGCCCGACCATACGCAGGCAGCCAAATCCGCCCCGGATCGCCAGCACGGCCTTGACCTCCTCGTCGCTCCACAGGGCGTGAAGATGGGCGGCCCGACCGGCGTCATTGTCGGCCAGATAGCCGTCGCGCGGCTCGACAGGCCCGCGCAGCTTGACCGCGAACCCCATGTTTTCAATCAGCTGGATTCCGGCCTGCAGCCGTTGCGGGTCGCGGACCGGTCCCGCCGGACAGCACAGGCCGATGACGTCGCCGCGTTTCAGCCGGGGCGGCAGAATCGGCCGGTCAGGCATCTTTGCCTTTGCAGTTGAGACGATAGATAAGCTGCAGGCCGGTGAGGGTCAGTTGCGGATCGATCTCGTCGATACTCTGGCTATAGGGCTTGATCAGCTCGGCCATGCCGCCGGTGGCAATGGTCTGGGCGCGTTCCCGATCCGGGGTCAGCTGCTTGCTCAACACCTCCACCATCCGGTCGACCAGGCCGCCGAAGCCGTACAGGGCCCCGCTGTGGATGGCCTTAACCGTGGTGGTGCCGATGGGGTGGTCCGGGGTGACGTCGATGTCGAGCCGGGGCAGTTTGGCGGTGCGGGTGGCCAGGGCGTCGAGCGAAATGCCGATGCCGGGATGGATGGTGCCGCCCACATAGGCGGGTTCGCCGTTGACGCAGTCAAAGGTGATGGCAGTGCCGAAATCGATCACGATCAGCGGCGAGTGGAACCGATCCCAGGCGGCCACGGCGTTGACGATTCGGTCGGCGCCGACCTCGGCCGGATTCTCGGTGGCCACCTTCATGCCCAGCTTGATGTCGTGAGTGACGGCCAGCGGCGGCTGGCGCAACTTGGTCAGGTAGCTGCGGGCAAAATGGAGCCAGCTGCTTTCCAGCGTCGGCACCACCGAGGCGATGATGAAACCGGTGATCTGCTCCGGGTTGATGCCGACCATCTGAAACAGGCCGTGGTAGCGGATCGCCAACTCGTCGGCGGTGCGGTCCTGGCGCGACTGCAGCCGCCAGTTGCCCACCAGTTGACCTTTTTTGAAAATACCGCTCACGGTATGGGAATTCCCGACATCCACGGCTAACAGCATAGAATCACCTGTTTGAGTTGAAAGGCAAAAACGCGGAGGTTTGTTTTTTGTAAAAGCGCTGGTAAGATAGTCCACTTTGCAAAAATATTCCAGCCCGAGCTGGACGTATCCGCCCACGCATCACCCGCAAGGAGAAAAGCATGACGCCCTACATCCAGGTTGTGATCACCTTGGCCGACAGAACCAGCGCGGAGCAGTTGGCCGCCCAACTTCTGGAGCAACGGCTCGCCGCCTGCGTCCAGATCAGCGCCTGCACCTCCTGGTACCGCTGGCAGGGGGCCGTTGAACAGAGCGAAGAGGCGGTGTGCACCGTCAAATCGCGCCGCGATCTTTTTCCCGATCTGTGCCGGGCCATCCGCAAAATCCACAGCTACGACGTGCCGGAGATTCTGGCCTCGCCGGTAATTGCCGGCAGCGAGAGCTACCTTGCCTGGCTGGAACGGGAACTGCGACCGCCCGAGGAGGATGCGTGATGGACGAACAGGCTGGAAAACCGGCGCGCGGCCGCCGACGGAAAAAAGAGTTTCGCTGCCACTGCTGCAAAGAGGAAAAACCCTTCTGCTGGAGCTGCGGCTGTGGGTTTCAGATCTGCCCGGATTGTTTCGAAGAAAACAAATGGGGCATGAGCAACGGCCCCACCTGGATCTGCCCGGACTGCGAGCGGGTGCACATGATGGAGTGAGATTGCGTCAGGCGCTTGGAGGGGATGGTGTGATGCGCGAGTTGGGGGGCTGGAGCGTCCAGGGGCCACCGTTCCCATGCGGTCATGGGAACCTCTATCTGCATGCGCGGCATCATCTTTTGAAGCCCTCGGTTTGTCTAGGGCCCGGCATATCAACTGCGACGCAGCTCAGGCGGCTGTTTCCATGCGGCGCATGGGAACGAGAACGAGAAGCGCAGTGTGTCCCGGATTCCGTTGCGCTCCATCCAGGCTACGGGCTGGTTGTCTCTCGACCGAGAGATCTTGAATTGATGGTTCCTGGAGATTTCTCCCTTTTGGTCGATGGTTCCACGCTCCAGCGTCCTGAGTTTCTGGTTTTCTGGTTCCCATGCGTTGCATGGGAACCTTTATCTGCATGCGCGGCATCATCTTTTGAAGCCCTCGGTTTGTCTAGGGCCCGGCATATCAACTGCGACGCAGCTCAGACCGCCGTTTCCATGCGGCGCATAGGAACGAGAACGGGAAACGCAGTGTGCCCCGGATTACGCTGCGCTCCATCCAGGCTACGGGCTGTGCAATTCTGGGCGCAGGTATCCGGCGCCACAACCGAGGCATCCAGAACAGGGCCACAGCGCGCTTTTCTTTGACTTGACGGAACGAGGTCAGTACAGTGCGGCGCTGCCGATGTTTATCCCTGTTTCTGCATTTTTTGAGCAACAGTCCAACCCCCCATCCACCTGACGCAACCATGACCGAACACCAATACGACGAATCCAAGATCAAAACCCTCAGTTCGCTGGAGCACATCCGCAAACGGCCGGGCATGTACATCGGCCGTCTGGGCGACGGTTCGCATCCGGACGACGGCATCTATATCCTCCTCAAAGAGATCCTGGACAATGCGGTTGACGAGTTCATCATGGGCCACGGCAAGCGAGTCGACATCCATGTCGGCGACGACGGCCTCTGCCGGGTGCGCGATTACGGCCGGGGCATCCCGCTGGGCAAGGTGGTGGAATGCGTTTCGGTGATCAACACCGGCGCCAAGTACAACACCGATGTTTTTCAATTCTCGGTCGGCCTCAACGGCGTCGGCACCAAGGCGGTCAACGCGCTTTCGGCGCGGTTCACGGTCACCGCCTTCCGCGACGGCTGCTACAAGACGGCGGTTTTTGCCCAGGGCGTGCTCCAGAGCGAGGAAGAGGGCGAGACCAAAGAAAAGAACGGCACCCTGGTGGAATTCCTCCCCGACGGCGAAAGCTTTGCCCAGTACCGCTACGATCCGCAATACGTGGAGCAGCGGCTGTGGCGCTACGCCTATCTCAACGCCGGCCTCAGTCTCTACCTAGACGGCACCCTGTTTTTTTCCAAAAACGGCCTGCTTGATCTGCTTGATCGCGAGGTCAGCAGCGAGCGCATCTACCCGCCGGTTCATTTTGCCGACAAGGCCCTGGAATTCGCCTTCACCCACACCGACGACTACGGCGAGTCCTATTTTTCGTTTGTCAACGGCACCTATACCAGCGAGGGCGGTACCCATCTTTCCGCCTTCCGCGAGGGCATCCTCAAGGGCATCAACGAGTTCACCGGCAAGAAATTCAACGGACTGGACGTCCGCGACGGCATTGTCGGCATCCTGGCGGTCAAGGTGCAGGAGCCGGTGTTTGAGTCGCAGACCAAGAACAAGCTCGGCAACACCGACATCCGCACCGGCATCGTCAACACGGTCAAGGACGCGGTGGCCACCCATCTCTACAAGTACCCGGAAACCGCCGAGGTCTTTGTCGACAAGGTCCAGCGCAACGAGCGGGTGCGGCGCGAACTGCAGTCGGTGCGCCGCGACGCCAAGGCCAAAGCAAAAAAAATTGCCTTCAAGATCCCCCAGCTCAAGGACTGCAAATACCATCCCTCGCGCGGCAACGCCTCCAAAGCGGGCCGCGAGAACATGCTGTTCATCACCGAGGGGCAGTCCGCCGCCGGCTCGATCGTCAGCGCCCGCGATCCCATGACCCAGGCGGTGTTCAGCCTCAAGGGCAAGCCGCTCAACGTGCTTGGCCAGCGGCTGGACGTGCTCTACAAAAACGAGGAGATGTACTCGTTGATGCAGGCGCTCAACATTGAGGAATCAATCAACGACCTCCGCTTCGACAAGGTCATCCTGGCCACCGACGCCGATGTTGACGGGCTCCACATCCGCAACCTGATGCTCACCTTTTTCCTCCATTATTTCGAGCTGCTGGTCAAGCACGAGCGGGTCTACATCCTGGAGACGCCCATCTTCCGGGTGCGCAACAAGGAAAAGACCATCTACTGCTATTCCGACCAGGATATGGAGGCGGCCATCCAGACCCTCAAGGCCAAGAGCAAGGCCGACCGCGCGATTGAAATGACCCGCTTCAAGGGGCTGGGCGAGATCTCGCCGCCCGAGTTCAAGCAGTTTATCGGCGCGGACATGCGCATCAAACAGGTGCGGATTGACTCCTTGAGCGAGGTCAGCCGGGTGCTGAAATTTTACATGGGCAAGAACACCCCGGAACGGAAGCAGTACATCATGGACCACCTGATCGTGAGGCCGGTATGAGCGAGACCGTTGAGCCGCAGCGCGGCAAACTGCACCAACTGTTCGACACCAATTTTCTCGACTACACCTCCTACGTCATCCGCGAGCGGGCCATCCCCGACGTTGACGACGGCCTCAAGCCGGTGCAGCGGCGGCTGCTGCAAACCCTGCACAACATGGACGACGGGCGCTTTCACAAGGTGGCCAACGTGGTCGGCGAGACCATGAAGCTGCATCCCCACGGCGACCAGTCGATCTTCGACGCCCTGGTCAACCTGGCCAACAAGGGCTATCTGGTGGATCGGCAGGGCAACTTCGGCAACATCTTCACCGGCGATCAGGCCTCGGCCCCCCGGTACATCGAATGCCGTTTGTCGCCGCTGGCGCGCGAGACCCTGTTCAACAAGGAACTGACCGAGTTCATCGACTCCTACGACGGCCGCATGCAGGAGCCGGTGCGGCTGCCGGCCAAGATCCCGCTGTTGCTGCTGCTGGGGGCCGAGGGCATTGCGGTGGGCATGGCCACCAAGATCATGTCGCACAATTTTTCCGAACTGCTCCAGGCCCAGATCGACTACCTGCGCGGCAAGGAGTTCATCCTCTATCCCGATTTCCTCCGCGGCGGGATCATCGACGTCGCCGACTACAATCACGGCAACGGCCGGCTGCTCTGCCGGGTGAAGCTGGAGCAGCCAGATTCGAAAACCATTGTCATCACCGAGCTGCCCTACAACATCACCACCCAATCCTTGATCGAATCGATTGAAAAGGCGGCCAAGGCCAACAAGCTGAAAATCGCCTCGATCAACGACTACACCGCCGAGAAGGTCGAGGTGGAAATCAAGCTGGCGCGCGGCGTGCTGGCGGAAGAAACCATCGACGCCCTGTACGCCTTCACCGACTGCGAGCTGAGCGTCTCGCCCAGCCTGGTGACCATTGAAGAGAACATGCCCCGGCAGCTCGAGGTCGAGGAAGTGCTCAGGCGCAACACCGACCGGCTGGTGGTGAATCTGGAGCGCGAGCTGCGCATCGAGCTGGACCGGCTCGAGGAAAAATGGCACGCCCGCAAGCTCGAGCAGATTTTTATCGAGGAGCGGCTCTACAAGCAGATCGAGGAGAAAACCAACTACAAGGAGGTGCTGGCCACCGTGCGTCTGGGCCTGGAACCCTTTGCCGGGGAGTTGAAGCGCAAGCTCACCGGCGAGGATGTGGAGCGGCTGCTGGAGATCAAAATCCGCCGCATTTCGCGCTTTGACATCAACCGTCAGCAGAAGGAGCTGCGCGAGATTGAGAAGGCGATTGCCCAGATCAAAAAACATCTGACCGACATGATCGGCTTCACCATCAGCTACATCGAGGATTTGAACGCCAAGTACGGGTCGATGTTCCCCCGCAAGAGCGAGCTGCGCTCCTTTGACGAGGTTGACGCCCGGGCGGCGGCCCTGTCCAACCTCACGGTCGGCTACCACCGCGAAACCGGCTTTGTCGGTCACAAAATCAAGGCTGAGGAGGCGAGCGCCGACATCGAACTCTGCTGCTCCGAGTATGACCGGCTGTTGTTGATCTTCAAAGACGGCCTGTACAAGGTGGTTCCGGTTCCGGACAAGCTCTTTGTCGGCCCGGACCTGTACTGGATGGGGCTGGTGAAAAACGATCTGGTGTTTAACCTGATCTACCGCCACGGCCCAGAGAACCTGGCCTACGTCAAACGCTTCGCCACCCCGAAATTCATCCTCAACCGCGAATACCGGTTGTTCGAAGCGGATAAGCGCTCCACCATTCTCCTGCTGCTGCTGGGCAAGGAAGGGGTGCGGGTGCGGGCCAGTCTGGCGCCGTCGGCGCGCGCCAAATACAATGCCGTGGAACTTGACCTGGACGACTGGCTGATCAAGGGCGTCAGCGCCAAGGGCAAACGGATCGCCAACCGCGCCGTGCGCCGCGTAACCGACATCACCGGCAGCCCCAAAAAACCGGCGGTCAGCCCCCTGGAGCTGCCGGGCTTTGGCGGCGGTGGCGGCGGGGAGAAGAAGGAGGAGTAACCTGCAACAAAATTCGGGCCTTCTGGCGTTGAACAGGGTATCTTTCCAGTGCGATCCACGTCCTTTGCTTGAAAGGAGAAACGCATGCCCACCCCGCCTTCCGACCTTCATCTCCAAGACAAACGATGGGAAACCATCGACAGGGTGATGCGACGCCATGATTTTCGGCAAGACGCCCTGATCGAAACCCTGCACGCGGCCCAGGACGCCTTTGGCTACCTGGACGCCAACACCCTCAGGCACATCGCCGCCCGCCTCAAAACGCCGCCCAGCAAGGTGTACGGCGTTGTCACCTTTTACAACCATTTCAAAACCAAACCCAAAGGCGAACACACCCTGGTTGTTTGCACCGGCACTGCCTGTCACGTCAAGGGCAACGACCGGGTGCTCGCCTGGATGGAGGAGCACTACCACCTCAAACCCGGCGACACCACGACCGACAACCGGCTTTCCCTGCTTGAGGTGCGCTGTGTCGGCGCCTGCGCGCTGGCCCCGGTCGTCATTGCCGACGGCGACATTATCGCCAAAAAGAGCTTGGCGGAATCCACCGCAATGATCAGGGAGTGGCTCAACGATGCAGCGTGAAGCATTGCAACGGCAGGCGGAACAACGGCAGCAGGTTCTGGACGCTTTTTCCCATCACCTGCTGGTGTGCGCCGGCCTGGGCTGCCTGCACAATGACGAAATCATCAAGGCGCTGCGAAAGGAAATTGCCGCGCAGGGATTGGAGCAACAGATCCTGGTGAGAAAGGCGGGCTGCATGGGCCTTTGCGCCCTGGGACCGCTGGTCCTGGTTCTGCCTGATGCCGTGTATTATCAAACCGTCACGCCGCAGGACGCAGGCGAAATTGTCGCCGCGCTGGGAAAAGAGCCGGTGCAACGGTTGCTGTTGCCTGCAGATCTTCCTTTTTTCAGCAAACAGCAAAAAAACGTGCTGGCCCTTTCCGGCCGCATCGATCCGGAAAACATCGACGATTACCTCGCGGCAGGCGGCTACGCCTCGGCCGTGAACGCGATTACGGCGATGAGCCCGCCGGAGATCCTTCGCATTGTTGAGGAAAGCGGTCTGCGGGGGCGCGGCGGCGCCGGCTATCCCACCGGCCTGAAATGGGCGACGGTGGCCCAGGCCGCAGGCGAGAGGAAGTATCTGATTTGCAACGCCGACGAGGGCGATCCCGGCGCGTTCATGGATCGCTCGGTGCTTGAAAGCACCCCCCACGCGGTGCTGGAAGGGATGCTGATCGCCGCCTACGCAGTGGGCGCGCATACGGGGTTTATCTATGTGCGGGCCGAATATCCGCTGGCGGTGAAACGGCTGCAACTGGCCATCCGCGAAGCCGAACGAAACCGTCTGCTGGGCCAGGGCGTCTGCGGGACCTCCTTTGATTTTACCGTG
>Ga0074197_1000608_pt1 | contig 40895 bp, 42 predicted proteins | sample EPASupsiteSAE305_FD_64526 | JGI IMG/M metagenome (GOLD analysis project Ga0074197, IMG submission 64526) | Bioremediated contaminated groundwater microbial communities from EPA Superfund site, New Mexico - SAE3-05 reassembly with SPADES | ecosystem: Environmental > Aquatic > Deep subsurface >...
TGAGATGATGCCTCGGGTTGCGAGTCGTTATGATTTTGATCTTTTTGGAACGATTTTTAGAGCAAGCCCAAGACAAGCCGATGTGATTGTTATTGCTGGAACATTAACAAAAAAACATGCTCCGTTTATGCGTCGCTTGTATGATCAAATGCCTGATCCAAAATGGGTCATTAGCATGGGAAGCTGTGCCAACACTGGAGGTATGTTTAATACTTATGCAACGGTTCAAGGAGCGGATCGTATCGTTCCTGTTGATATCTATCTTCCAGGGTGTGCGCCTCGTCCAGAAACCCTTCAATACGCATTGATGCTTTTGCAAAAGAAAATCCGCACTGAAAAAGCATCACGAAGATTAGAACCTAAAAGGTTGGTATGATGAGAAGTTATAGCGATAAACAAAACGTTCAAAAAAAAGCTTATTATAATGACCGCTATTTTGTAGCACCGCAGATTCCTAAAGAAGATGTAGAAACGGATGAAATTTTTGCCAATGATGTAGCAGTTTTAAAAGGAAAGTTTGAGATCAAAGAAGCCTATATTCAAAGAGGGCAACTTGTTATTTATATTGATGCAAGAGACAATGTAAGCGTATTGCAAACTCTTAGAGACGAGCTTTCGTATAATTTTTTAAGTGAACACAGTGCGATTGATTGGTTAGCGAAAAGTGGTGAGTTTGAGATTTTTTACCAATTGCTCTCATCCTCAAAGTGTAAACGTTTACGTGTAAAATGTTTTATCAAAGAAAAAGAAGTGCTCAAAAGCGTCATTGGTGTTTATAAAAGTGCCGATTGGGCAGAGCGTGAGATGTATGATATGTTTGGTGTTATCATTAGTGGACATCCGTATATGAAACGTATCTTAATGCCTGATGATTGGTATGATCATCCACTTCGTAAAACGTATCCATTGCATGGTGACGAAGTAGCACAATGGTATGAAATCGATAAAATTTTTGGCAAAGAGTACCGCGATATCATAGGACCAGAAGAGAGAGATAGCGCACGTGTCGATGAGCGCGATACCTATCGTTTTGCACGCCTTAATCACGAAGTTCCTTTTGGTGCAGAACCTAGTAGCGAAAAAACAGTCACTGACTACCAAGAAGAAGGTGGAGTGTTTATCGTGAAAAAGCTCAAAAAAGAAGATGCCAAAATTGTGAAAGAGAGATACTAATCATGCAAAAAGTCAATCGTCTAAAACCGTTTTTTGAAAACATTGCTTTTGAGCGTGAAGACAATCATATGATCGTTAACTTTGGTCCTCAACACCCTAGTGCACATGGTCAGCTTCGTCTCATTTTAGAACTCGATGGCGAAAAAGTGAGCAAAGCAACTCCAGATATTGGCTATCTACATCGTGGTATGGAGAAAATGGCTGAAAATATGATCTATAATGAGTTTTTGCCAACCACCGATAGAATGGACTACATTGCAGCAACAGCCAATAACTACGGCTTTGCCCTAGCAGTTGAAAAGCTTATTGGTCTTGAAGTGCCTCGTCGTGCAAAGGTCATTCGTATGATGCTTTTAGAACTTAATCGGATTTCGTCGCATCTTTTCTGGCTTGCAACACATGCCCTTGATGTAGGTGCTATGACTATCTTCCTTTACGCATTTAGGGAGAGAGAATATACACTTGATTTGATTGAAGACTACTGTGGCGCACGTTTAACACACTCTTCGGTAAGAATCGGTGGTGTTCCACTTGATTTGCCAAAAGGTTGGATAGACAATCTCAATAAATTTATTAATCATTTACCACTTGATATCGCTGATTACGAAGGCTTGCTAGATCAAAACCGTATTTGGAAAATGCGTTTAGAAGATGTGGGTGTGGTAACACCTGAGCAAGCACAAAGCTGGGGCTGTTCGGGTCCTATGCTAAGAGGTTCTGGCATCGCATGGGATATTCGTAAAGAAGAACCATATGAGCTTTATGATGAAGTCGAGTTTGATGTACCTGTGAGTACAACCTGTGATAGTTATGGAAGGTATAAACTGCATATGGAAGAGATGCGACAAAGCGTTCGCATTTTAAAACAACTGATTCCAATGTATGCCCAAACATCACCTGAAATTATGGCACATGCTCCTGGATATATTTCCGCTCCAAAAGAACAGATAATGACACAAAATTATTCATTGATGCAACATTTTGTTTTAGTAACACAAGGTATGCGTCCTCCAGTAGGCGAAGTATATGTGGCAACGGAATCGCCAAAAGGAGAATTAGGTTTTTACATTAATTCACAAGGTGATCCGTACCCATACAGATTAAAACTTAGAGCACCTAGTTTCTTCCATACAGCAATTTTGCAAGAAATTTTAGTAGGTGAATACTTAGCTGACGTTGTAGCAATCATTGGTAATGCTAACATCGTTTTTGGCGAAATTGACAGATAGGAGAGGCAATGCAACGTTATGACTTACGCCATTTGGGCGATGATTTTTACGGGCGTATGCTTGAGATTATTGATGAGACTTCTATGGGCGAAGTATCTATCTTTATGTTTGAGATTGGTGATTTCTCTCCTGTTCAAAAAAGCGCAGATGTGATTAAAGAAGCAGGTTGGACATTGATGAATTCGTTGAAGTTCAATGAAGCAGACTGGACGATTGTCGTAAAAAAAGTGAAAAGTGAAGTAGAGTAATGGTAAAGAAGCAATTTATAGAATCTTTAAATCAATCACGTTGTGATCAATTTGCTTTTACCTGTAAAGGATTTGATCTTATTTTGTGTGTAGGAACATTTCCATCACGCCATGACACAGCTCTGTTAGAGAGTTTGCGTGAGAGTAACGTAAAAGTGGTCTATCTGTTCACAATGGAAGATCAAGCGTTGGTTGAGCAAAGTACGTTTTTTAGTCGTTATGAAGTAGGTTCTGAAGAGGGTATTTTTGCGCTTTTAGCCAAAAGTTTTCTTGCGCAATCCAAACTTCCAGAAACCATTAAAAATTACTTTGAAGCGTTAGATGAAGGCTATATTAGTGCAGAGAGCAATCTTGGTGAAGAAGAGATCGAAGAGATCGAAGCATTGTATCAAGAAGCTCAAAATGTACTCATTGTCTTAGGTGATGATTTGATCTCTCATCCAAGAGCCTCAAATATAGCGCATCTTGCAGGCTTAATTGCAATGTACGGTAAAGCAAAATTATGTGTTGTCGGTGCAACGCCTGAGATGGTAGTTGAAACAAAAAATGGAACTGTTTTAGAAGACGTTGAAGATATAAAAAGTTTTGATGGTGTTGTTATCTATCAATGCCCTGCGATAAACAATAATGAAGAGAATTTACTGATAGGTTCAGCACAGTTTCAAATGGCAGCAAAAGTACAAAATGGTGATAAGATCACTGTTGCCATCAACCAAGAGGTCTATCCACGTACGTTTATACGCGATGATAGTTTAAAAGGCGTGATCGCTTTAATGCCGTGTGCAAAAGCGGATTCTAGCTATCCCTACCATGTAGTAAAAATAGTGAAGGCAGAAGTGCAATGAGCGATGTTTTAATAACCATAGATGGAAAACAGTGTAAAGCAACGGAGGGTGAGTACGTTTTAGGTGTTGCGCGCAGAAATGGTATCTTTATTCCAGCGCTTTGTTATGTCACCAACTGTTCACCAACCTTAGCGTGTCGTTTGTGTTTGGTGGATATTGATGGTAAGCGTGCTTACAGTTGTAATGCTCGTGCCAAAGAGGGTATGAATGTCATCACCAAAACAGAAGAGATCGAAAAAGAGCGCAGAGCGATCATGGAGATCTATGATATCAACCATCCATTAGAGTGTGGTGTGTGTGACCAAAGTGGTGAGTGTGAATTACAAAACTATACCCTACATATGGGTGTTGACAGCCAACATCACTGCATTGCTGATATGCATCGTCCGACCAAAAACTGGGGTAAAATTCATTACGATTCTTCTTTGTGTATTGTCTGTGAGCGTTGTGTGACGGTCTGTAAAGACATGATTGGTGAATCAGCGCTTAAAACAGTTCCTAGAGGGGGCGCTGAGCTTGATAAAGCGTGGAAAGATAAAACCGAAAAAGACGCATACGCGATGTGGAACAAGCTTCAAAAGTCCATTATTGGTGTTGCCAGTGGTGCGGAAACACTCGATTGTACGCAGTGTGGTGAATGTACAGCGGTTTGTCCTGTAGGCGCACTTGTAGGAACAGATTTTCAATACACATCAAATGCATGGGAACTTAAGAAAATCCCTGCAGCCAACCCACACAGTTCAGACTGTTCACTTCTTTTTTATGATGTGAAGCATACAAGTATTAGCAATCCTGAACCTAAAATTTACCGTGTCAGTAGCGAACATAACTATGCACCTCTACATACCGCGGCACGTTATGGTTTTGACTTCCACAATGAAGTTGCAGGTAAAGATGAGGCTGCCTTTAATAAAGCCGTTGAGCTTTTAAAAACCAAAGTCGATACCATTGCTTTTGACAGCTATATCACCAACGAAGAAGCGCTCATCCTTCAAAAGATCAAAGAGAAGTTTGGTTATAAGCTCGTTAATGTTGATGCTAAAGCGTATCAAGATTTCCTCAAAAATTTTGCAAGTACAGCAGGAGAGAGCCTATACAGTGGCGATTTAGAGAGTATTCGCTCTTCCAATTTTGTGGTCAGTTTTGGTACAGCTATTAAAACCGATAGCCCTAATGCAGGCTATGCGATGAACAATGCGATTGGTATGAACAAAGGTGCGGGAGTATATTTCCACCCTGTGGCTGATCCTATTGTTTCGGCATATTCTAAAAATCTCCTCAGCGTTACTCATAACATTGGCTCAGAAGAAGCCATTGCTTATCTGTTACTCGATCTTTTTGGTGACAAAGAGGCAATGCCTAAGAGTGTTGTAGACTACTTAGCATCTTTTCACACCATAGAGAAGAAAACTATCCAAGAGAGCGTCAAAGAAGAAATCAAAGAGATGGTGAAAGACGAAGAGAGTGGTGAAGAGAAAGAAGTGGTAAACACCATTACAAAACTGGTAGATAAAGAGATTGAAATCGACACCAATGCTTTAGTCAGTATGATTGGAGCAGAAGCGGACTTGATAGAGAAAATCACAAAACTGCTAGATAAAAAAGATAGCTTTAGTCTCATCGTTGGTGAAGATCTTTACACACATCCAAGAGCTGAAAATATTGCAAAACTTTTAGGCTTGATTGAGCGTTTTACAGCGTTTTCTTTAGTTATCATTCCATCACGCACCAATACACTCGGTGTTTCACTCATCTGTGATTTGGATGATGCCAAGGGCAATTTCACGCTCGGCTATAACGTCAAGGGTGACTTTACACTCAGTAGCCTAGGTAAAGGCGATCTCTTTATGCCTGCTCTGAACCAACAAGAGGGAACATTCACTTCCATGAACAAGCGCGTTGTTCCAACCAATGCAGCACTTCATTTTAAAGGCTATTGTCTCAATGACCTTGCGAATGCCCTTGGATTGGAAGCAGAGTGGACGATTGATTATACGCCGTACTTACCAAGTGAGAAAGGCTTTAAGAACGAGAAGTTTGATAATTTGCCAAATCGTTATGAAAACGATGGTACAGAAAATAGAGGGTATGCACTTTCCTCTTTCAGTGTTACAAGCCATGATGAGGTTGAGCCAATAGCGCATTTCTCAACAAAAGAGGGCGATGTAGTCTATAGAGCAAACCCTGTACATCAATTTAGCGCCTTTACAAACAAAGCGCATCAGCTAAATGAAGCTGGAGCACTTTATGTTTCATCTGCCTTCTTGGAAGCAAAAAATCTTCAAGATGGTTCTGTTGTTACAGTCGAAAATGAGGCAGGTGAGAAACTGGTAATTGCACTTAAAGAAGAGAAAATGATCGATGGACTGATCGCTTATCTTCCAACGTTTGATACCAAAATCGACACCACACCATTCTTTAAAGATGGGTATCGATTTGCGCATGTAGTGATTAAAGGAGTTTCTCATGTTTGAAACCGCTGTCATTATTGAAACCATTGTCAAAGCGGTAGTGGTTGTAGCTGTTGTTGCAGGTATGGCAGGCTTTGCAACGTTTATTGAACGAAAAGTGCTCGCTTTTATGCAACGCCGTCTTGGACCGATGCACGTTGGACCATATGGTTTGTTACAACTCGCAGCTGATGGTATCAAGCTCTTCACAAAAGAAGATATTGTCCCTCAAAATGCGGTGAAACCAATCTTTATGATTGCTCCAGTTATTGCTGCAGTCACTGCATTTGTCGCTATGGCAGCAGTGCCGTATTTCCCAGAATTCACACTCTTTGGTTATGTGATTCACCCCATTATCTCCGACATTAACGTGGCGCTACTTTATGTCATGGGTGTTGCATCAGTGGGTATTTATGGACCACTGCTTGCTGGTATGAGTAGTGCTAATAAATGGTCACTTTTGGGTGCAGCGCGTGCGGTTGTACAGATGCTTTCCTTTGAAGTGGTCAGTGGTTTATCCGTCCTTGCACCGATTATGATGATAGGTTCACTTTCATTGATTGATATTAATGACTACCAAAATGGTGGTGTAACACATTGGCTTGTTTGGAAACAACCTCTAGCATTTATTTTATTTGCAATGGCAGGATTTATGGAGACCAACCGTGCGCCTTTTGATACCGTAGAGTTTGAAGCAGAAGTTGTTGCAGGTTATGCAACGGAGTATTCAGGTATGCGTTGGGGTCTCTTTTTCATCGGTGAGTATGCCAATATGATTACGATTTCTGTCCTTGTAAGCATCATCTTTATGGGTGGTTATAATCCAATCTGGTTTATTCCTGGTGCGGTCGCAATGTTGTTAAAAGTTTCATTGTGGGTATTCCTTTTCTTGTGGGTGAGAGCAGCATGGCCACATATTAGACCTGATCAGTTGATGTGGGTCTGTTGGAAAGTATTAATGCCTTTAGCAGTAATCAATATTTTGATTACTGGCTTTGTGTTAATTTAGGAGGCAGGGATGGAATTAAAAGATTTTAAACAACGTAACATTGCCCCTGGTTACATCTTTTTTGATGGTGAAAAAAAACCAGAAAATGGATGGCAAGCGTTTAAAAAAGTTGTAAGACGAACGCTTAAAGGTGAGCTTTTTGTAGGACTTTGGATTGTATTAAGAGAGATGATTCGTTTTGATATTCATACGATTCGGTATCCAGCAGAAAAATTTGAGATGAGCCCAAGATACAGAGCAATTCACCGTTTGCTTCGTTTATTTGAAAGTGGTAATGAGAGATGTATCGGGTGTGGATTATGTGAAAAAATTTGTATTGCTAATTGTATTCGCATGGAAACACATGTGGATGAAAAAAGCCGTAAAGTTGTTAGTGAATATAGCATTAACTTTGGTCGTTGTATCTTCTGTGGGTATTGTGCAGAAGTGTGTCCAGAACTTGCTATTGTGCATGGGGTGGAGTATGAAAATGCTAGCGAGCAGAGAGCCCATTTTGGTCTTAAAGAAGATATGCTTACTCCTCTTGATACTTTTAAAGCCAAACAACAAAAAGAGTTTCCAGGTTTTGGTGCATTAAGTGATAATGCTGACGAAAACGTGAAACAAACACCATTAGCGTATTGAGGTAGCCATGTTTGAAATTATTGCATTTTATATTTTTGCCGCACTCACCATTGGTATGTTTGCGATTGTGGTTATGAGTCGTAATGCACTCTATTCCATGAGCGCATTAGCAGGCGGAATGATCTTTATCTCTGGCTTCTTCTTTATTTTAGATGCAGAGTTTTTAGGGGTTGTTCAAATTGTCGTTTATTCAGGCGCAATTATGGCTCTGTACGCGTTTGGTATGATGTTTTTTGATACAACAAGAGATGTCAGTGAAAAAATGCGTTCTAAAAAAATTGCTTATACGCTCTCTGTCATTAGTGCTATTTTAGTAGTTGCAATTTTATGTGCTCCGCTGGTTTCGGAAAATATTCAAGCTTCGTATCCAAGCATGGATAATGTGGGCAATGTACAGATGATCGGAATTGTTTTATTTACAAAATATTTGGTACCGTTTGAGTTAGCGGCTATTATGCTCTTAGTTGCCATGATTGCGGGTATTGTGTTGGCAAGTAAAAAAATGGATGAATATTTAGCGATTGAAGATGATGAAGTAGAAGAAGCAAAGGAGGTCAAATGATTACCTTAACTCATTACCTTATTTTAACAGGTATCTTATTTTCTATCGGACTTGTAGGTGTTATGCGACGTACAAATCTTTTGATGCTCTTTTTCTCGACTGAAATTTTACTCAATGCTATTAACATTGGTTTTGTTGCAGTTTCTAAATACTACGGGGATCTTACAGGGCAAATGTTTGCCTTTTTTATCATTGCAGTAGCGGCAAGTGAAGTCGCTGTTGGTCTTGGACTTCTTATTTTATGGTACAAGCGCAATGGTTCTGTTGATCTTAATAGCCTTCAGATGATGAAAGGGTAAGCATGGAAAAATATCTTTATACAGCACTTTTTGCACCTTTGGTAAGCTCTTTGTTTGTGGCCATTTTTGCGGCACGTCCGAAGATGCTTTTTACAGGTATTGTGGCTTCTATGCTTATTGCGATTTCAATGATTTCATCGTTTGTGTTGCTCATTGATGTCAATACCTATGGACCGTTACATGTCACGATGATGGATTGGATCGCAGCAGGTAACTTGGAGATTCCATTTGGCTTTGTTGTTGATGAAGTCTCTGTTATTATGATGGTCACCGTAACACTCGTTTCAACGATTGTTCATATTTATTCTATCGGTTATATGGACCATGATAAGAGCTTTAACCGCTTCTTCTCGTACCTCTCAGCGTTTGTTTTCTCAATGATGATTTTGGTCATGAGCGATAACTTTGTGGGTCTCTTCATCGGATGGGAAGGTGTAGGTCTTTGCTCATGGTTGCTTATTGGTTTTTGGTATCACAAGCACTCTGCTTCATGGGCAGCTAATGAAGCGTTTATTATGAACCGTATCGCCGATCTTGGCATGCTTATGGGACTTTTTCTTATTTACTGGAATGTGGGCTCTTTCCAATACGATGATGTTTTTGCAAGTGTTAAAGGTATGGATCCTGTACTGCTTGCTACCATCGGTATGTTTTTATTTATCGGTGCAATGGGTAAATCAGCACAATTTCCACTCCATACATGGCTTGCAGATGCAATGGAAGGTCCAACGCCTGTTTCAGCGCTTATTCATGCCGCAACCATGGTAACTGCAGGTGTTTATCTTGTCATTCGTTGTGGAGAACTGTATAGCCTTATCCCAGAAGTGGGCTTTGCGATTGCTTCTCTTGGAGCTTTTGTAGCTGTGTTTGCCGCTTCTATGGCACTCGTCAATAACGATCTTAAACGTATTATTGCTTATTCTACACTCTCACAATTAGGCTATATGTTTGTTGCAGCAGGATTGGGTGCTTATTGGATTGCATTGTTCCACCTTATGACACATGCTTTCTTTAAATCATTGCTATTCCTTGGTGCCGGTAACGTTATGCACGCGATGCATGATGAACTGAACATTAAAAAAATGGGTGGACTTTATGGTTCAATGAAAGCCACTGCTATTTTGATGAGTGTGGCTTCTGTTGCATTAGCTGGAATTTATCCGTTTGCAGGCTTCTTTTCTAAAGATAAGATCTTGGAAGTTGCCTTTAATGAGGGAGCGTATTTTCTGTGGTTTGCACTTTTCATTGGTGCTGGTTTGACAGCGTTTTATAGCTTCCGTTTAGTCATGCTCGTTTTCTTTGGCGAAAAAGAGTATGTGAAGTATGGTTTGCATCCACATGAAGCACAACCGTTTGTTATTTATGCACTGCTTCCATTAGGACTTTTAGCGGTTATCGCAGGTTTCTTTGAACATACCTTTGAAGGATTTGTTACACGTCTTTTAGCCCAATATGAAATTCACATTGAGCATGGAACAGAAGTCCTTTTAATTGCAGGAACACTTGGAATTGCACTAAGCGGTATAGCGTTTGCCGTTTATATGTACAGACGTGGAGGTTTCCCAAAATCATGGGAGGGAAGTTTTGGTTACAAACTATTGAGTAATCAGTACTACATTCCAAAATTGTATGAATTGTATATTATGCGACCATTTAGTGCATTGGCAACATTTGCATGGCAAAAAATTGATACAAAAATTGTGGACTTTACCGTAGATTTAATTGCAAGAATTATTTATTCAACAGGGCAAAATGCCAGAAAAATGCAAAGTGGAAATCTCTCTGATATGCTCAGGTGGATGATTGTAGGTATGATCGTTTTACTTACACTTGCAATTTTTTATAGACCAATGGTGTAGGGGTAGGAAATGGAGCATATTTTATCACTTCTTGTATTTTTTCCAGCAATGGCAGGACTCTTAGGCTTCTTGGTCACAAAAGAGAGTATTAGAGCCTATGGTATTAGCGTTACAGCTATTGAATTTTTTCTCTCTATTGTTTTATGGATTGGATACGATAGTAACAATGCAGGATACCAGTTTGTTGAGTATTATCCTTTTATTCCAAGCTATGGTATGAGTTATTACCTTGGTGTAGATGGCATTTCACTCTTCTTGGTTATTTTGTCTACTTTTATCACAATGATTTCATTTATTGCTCTGAGCATTAAAAACGAAATTAAAAACTTAATCATCTCTGTTTTATTCCTTGAGATGACAATGGTGGGTGTATTCTTAATTTTAGATGTTATCTGGTTCTATGCGTTTTGGGAGCTTTCATTGGTTCCAATGCTTTATATTATCGGAGCATGGGGTAGTGCGAATCGTATGTATGCGTCTATCAAGTTTTTCCTCTACACCTTCGCAGGTTCAGTGTTGATGTTAGTGGGTATTTTGTATATGGGCTTTTTATACCATGAAGCGACAGGCATTTGGAGCTTTGCACTGCCAGATTGGTATTTGTTACAGTTGCCTTATTCAACGCAATTGTGGCTCTTTGGAGCATTTTTCTTAGCATTTGCGATTAAAGTACCAATGTTTCCATTTCATACGTGGTTACCATATGCTCACGGTCAAGCGCCAACGATAGGTTCTATCATTCTTGCAGCAGTGCTTTTAAAAATGGGTAGCTATGGTTTTGTGCGTTTTTCACTCCCACTTTTCCCTGATGCATCTGTTTATTTTCTGATTCCTGTAGCGGTTATTTGTATTATCATGGTCATTTACGCTGCGATGATAGCTTATGCACAAGAAGATATGAAACAGGTCATTGCGTATAGTTCGATTTCGCACATGGGTATTGTTGTGCTTGGAACTTTTGCTATGAATAGCGAAGGTATCACAGGTTCCATCTTTTTAATGCTAAGTCACGGAATTGTGAGTGGTGCACTCTTTATGTTGGTAGGGGTGATCTATGATCGCCGTCATACAAAAATGATGAAAGACTTTGGAGGTTTAGCCTCTGTTATGCCTAATTTTGCAACAGTGTATGGCATTATGCTGATGGCTTCTGTAGGCCTTCCTCTCACCATAGGATTTGTGGGTGAGTTCTTATCTCTAGTAGGTTTTTACCGCATTAATTGGGTTATGGCACTCCTTGCAGGAACAGGTATTATTTTAGGTGCTGTTTACATGTTAGTGCTTTATAAAAAATCATTTTTTGGTGCAGTAGTACATGAAGAGAATAAAACACTTTCAGACTTGAATGCAAAAGAGCTTACAGCCTTGATTCCACTGGTCGCGCTTGTTGCCCTTTTAGGTGTTTATCCAAAACCAGTACTCAGTACCATTGATATGAGTGTTCAAAAAATGCTTGTTCTGATGGAGCAAAAAGCGGTTGAACAAAGTACAAAAGATCTGATTATTAAAGCCAATACCATAGGAGGAACACACTAATGTTAGAGCCTATTTCGATTGATGTCGTAAGCCTCAATCTCCCATCACTCCTTCCTATGGCAATTTTAAGCGTAGGAGCACTTTCTGTCATTTGTGCTGATTTGGCAGTAAAAGGGTTGAATCGTAGTTTTTTAACGATGATTACAGTACTTTTTATTATTTTAGATTTTGGCGCAGTTATCGGGTATAATGGACCATCACGTGGATTTTTTGATGTCCTTCTTGTCGATGGAATTGCTACTATTGCGCAAGTGATTATTCTTGTTGCTTCAGCATTTTTCTTGCCGTTGTCTCTTAGTCATCGTCATTTTAGAGAATTTAGAATGGCAGAGTTTTATGCACTCTTTATGTTTATGATTGTGGGCTTTCAGTTTATGGTTGTAAGTGACAATCTGATTTTAATTTTTATTGGGTTGGAAACATCGAGCCTTGCTCTTTACACATTGATCGCCATGCATAATCGTGCAAAAGCATTTGAAGCAGCAATTAAGTACTTTACTATGGGAGCATTGGCAGCTGGTTTTTATGGAATGTCAGCGCTTATTTTTTATGCACTCACAGGAAGTGTTGAAATTTATCAAATTGAAAAAGTTTTAATGCAACGTCATTTTGAGCCTCTTTTAGGTGTACTTGCTGCAACAGTATTTATGCTTGGAGCACTTGGTTTCAAACTCTCTTTGGTTCCATCACACACATGGACACCAGATGTGTATGAAGGAAGTTCAGCACCACTTGCAGGCTATATGTCTGTTGTTCCAAAAATTGCAGGTTTTGTCGTTGCAATGCGTCTGTTTGAGATGCTCGTTTTTTCTGGCGTGGTGTGGTTAGAACATATTTTATACGTTGCGGTTGTTCTTACAATGACACTAGCAAACCTAACAGCATTGGTTCAAGAAGATGTAAAGAGAATGTTAGCATTTAGTTCTATTGCACATGCTGGATTTATGATGGCAGCTATTCTGATTGGTACAACACAAGCCAATACAGCACTTTTCTTGTACTGGACACTCTTTATGTTCACCAACTTAGGTGCGTTTACAATGCTCTGGATCGTAAGACACCGTAAAAATCTTTGGGATGAGCGTTATCAGCATCCGTATACTAAGTTTTCAGGACTTGTAAAAATCATGCCAACAACTGCGACCATTATGGGTATTTTTATGTTTGCTCTTGCAGGTATGCCACCATTTTCTGTCTTTTGGGGTAAGCTTTATCTTATCAGTGCAGCGATTAACAGTGAATTTATTTTTCTCGCAGTCATCATTGCATTTAACAGCGCTATTGCCGTGTATTATTACATGAAATTGGTGATTTATATGTTTTTAAAAGAACCAACAACAGCAGATGCAAGGCTATATGCTACGAATGCGTCAACACCTTTAAAAGTCATTGTTGGTTTTGCCGCAATTATCACGATTTTTGCTATTGTATTTGTAGAGCCTCTTTTAACTATTATTACCAAATATGTAACTGCTAGCGGTTTTTAAATAAGGGGTGAAAACCCCCTTATTTTGCTATAATGTAGTTATGAAATCTATTTTAATCTTCCTTTTAGCATCGGTACAACTTCTTGCGCTAGAGATTGTTCTAAACAGCGGTAAAGAGAGCAAAGTCAACTATGCAATCTTGCATGTTATGGATGCAAAACCTTTTTTATGTCAAACTATTCCTGATGCCCTCGATAAAAAACACTATATTTGTAAAATTGATCGCCCGATTAACAAGCCGATTGAATCTAAAAAAATGAAGCTTGCAGAGCTTGATTTTTACGAAAAAGACGGTGAATTTTATGTGACAATTGATCCAAAAGTTGATTCAAAACTGATTCCTGTAGAAGAGAGTCTTTATTTAAACAGCGAGATTTTGACAAAGCCTAAAGAAAAACTTTATAGCCATTGGACCATTTTACTTCAAGAAAAACCTCTTTACGAAGAGAATAGTGCACGTGATGGATTAGACTTTCCTGTAGATTTTCCTAAATATCAAAAACCTTATATTGGAGCGCTTGATCTTAACGGTGCGCCTATCTCTTATGCGCAAAGTAAAGATATAGGTCTTTATTTAGAAATCAAACAAGAGTATGAAAACGGATATTATGACAGTGTAGTCAAAGATGTTAAACGTGTTTTGACACTTTTCCCTAATTCAATTTTTAGAAGTGAATTAGAGCTTTACCAGATGCGAGCAATGGATAAAATCTTAAGTGCAAAAGGCGAAGATAAATCGGATAATTTGGCATTTAATGATAATGATATCGTCAATGTAGGAAAACGCTGGACAAAAGAGTTTGCAAGTGATGAAAATATCCCAGAAGTGCTAATGTTGATGACTAAAGCTTATATCAAAATAGGCTCTAAATCAGATGCAAATTATTTCATTGATATTCTCGTGAGCGAACATCCAGATAGTCTTTTTACCAAAAGAGCGATCTTACTTTATGCAGATAATCTTTTCCTCAAAAAAGAGAAAGATAAGGCAATGAAGCTTTATTTAGATGTACTCTATAGCGCTCAAGATTTGGATATCGCGTCAGAAGCAGCCATTCGCTTGAGCGATCATCAAATGGATGCTGGTAAGATGAAAGAGGCAAAAGAGTATTTGCTCAAAGTGCTCAATGTCAATGCACAATTCCTCCTTAAAGATAAAGACGCAAGCTATAAACTTGCACGTCGTTTGTTTGAGCACCGTTTATACGATGTGGCTGCAAAAATTACAGATTTATTATTGGAAAATACTCCTAAAAAAGCGGATAATCGTGAACTACTTCTGAAAGAAAGTGGTGATTGGCATGCGAAAGCGAATGAAGTTGAAGCGGCACATGCACGTTACCAAGAGTATTTGAGCGATTATAAAAATAGTGGTGAATACGTTCAAGAAGTGAATGAGAGTTTAGATGAACTCTTCTTTAAATTAAGTGAAAATAACGAAACAAAACTTGCCAATTATTATGATAAATTGATCGAAAAATACAGCAATGAAATTGGTCAAAAAGCATTACTGGAAAAAGCAAAACTCCTTCTTAAACAACAACGTTTTGAAGAGGTGTTGGTGCTTCAAAAAGAACTTGAAAAAGTACCAGATCGATTTGAAATTAAACCAGAAGAGCTTATCTATGAGGCTGCAAAATCATTGGCTTTACAAAACCTTCAAAAAGATGAGTGCCAAGCCGTTGTCACTATGATTGAAACGTATAAACTTCAAATAGGCGAAAAAGAGTATGAAGAAAAACTCTTCCAATGCTTTATGCGTACGTCAAGGTTTGAAAGAGCGCGTGAGATTTCAAGTAGCCACTTGAAAGATAGTGCATTGCAAAGCCGTTATAAATGGGCGCAAAAAGAGGTGCAAGCTCTTTTTATGATGGGCAAATACCAAGAGGTTATTGGGTTTAAAGAAGATTTGAAAACACTCTCATTTTCACTTAGAGAAAAAATTGGATTAGAGACCATTCGTGACCTTTTCTTCTCATTGGTAAAACTCAAAAATCTTGAAGGGGCAACATCGCTTGCGGAGAGTATAAAAATTTTATATCCTGATGAATCAACCAATTTAGATATTTACTATGAAATTGTCAAAATGGCGGCAGATGCTAAAAATGACCTTCTTCTTGTAACCTATGCACAAGCTATTATAGAGATGCAAAAGAAGTTTAAATCTACAACGTTAACGCCAACGGTGGAGTTTAGCTATATAGATGCCCTTAAACGCCTAGGGCGTGATGATGAAGCTTTGAGTATTGCCGAATCTCTTTTACCACTCTCTTTAAATAACAAAGATAAAATACGACTCTTTTACCAAGCAGGAGAACTCAGTTTAAAACGACAAGAGAATGCTAAAGCCAAAGAGTATTTTACGAAGTGTATAGCAATCAATGACAACAGTACGTGGAAGGGTATTTGTCAACAAAACCTTGACTTATTAATCGCACAATAAAAAAAGAAAGGGCTTCTCTCATGTCATTTGAAAGAAGCCTAAAGCAGCAACTGTTAAAACAGAATAGATTTAATCTCGCTAAACGCATCCATAGAATACCTACCACCCATTCTTCCAAGTCCTGATTGTTTCATTCCTCCAAAAGGTGGATGTTTAGCTTTAGAGGTACTTGTATTGATGAGAACTCTTCCACTTCGTATGTGTCTAGCGAATGCAAGTGCTTTTGCTTCATCGTTTGAAAAGACATAAGCTGAGAGTCCAAACATGGTATTGTTTGCCATGATAAGAGCATCTTGCTCATTTTCATAAGGCAACACACATAATACAGGTCCAAAAATCTCTTCTTGCACAATTTTTAAATTTTGATTATGACAGATGAAAATTGTTGGTTTTACAAAATAGCCTTTTTCAAATCCTTCAGCTTTTCCAAGCCCTCCACAAAGAAGCTTTGCACCTTCATCAATACCGCTCTTTATGTAGGATTGTACTGTATCAAACTGTTTTTGATTGATCATCGGACCTAGTTGTGTTGTTTCACTTTTTGGATCCCCGATGTTAAGGGTATGGATATAATCCAACAAGAGTTGTTCTACCTCTTCTAATTTATGTTTAGGAACTAAAAGCCTGCTACCTGCGTGGCACGCTTGTCCACTGTTGCTATATGCACTACTAAAAATATGAGGAATGGCATCTTTAAAGTTAGCATCTTCTAAAAGAATGGTTGGGGATTTTCCACCAAGTTCGAGGGTCATACGTTTAATGGTTTTTGAACAGTTTTCAAAAATTTTTTTACCTGTTCTGGTACTTCCTATGAAGGAAATAGCATTAATAAGAGGATGTTTGGTGAGCACTTCACCGACACACTCTCCTGTGCCATGTACGATATTGATAACACCTTTAGGAACATTGGCTTTATGCAAGCATTCTAAAAAGGCTTGTGTTTCAAGCGCATTAAATTCACTGGGTTTAATAACAAGAGTACAGCCAAGTGCGATAGCAGGTGCTATATTGCCACAAAGGTGAGCAAGGTTTGCATTCCAAGGAATGATAACACCGATAACACCGACTCCTTCCTTGATTGTCATAGAGTAGTCATCTTTTTTAACAAAGTCATATGTTTTTAGTTCTTCTTTAATGGTTAAAAAAAGATTGATGGCATTTTGAGTTCGTCTGGTAGTTGTTTTAATGGTTGCACCAAATTCTAAAACAGCTAAATCTATCAGTCTTTTTTCATCTTTAAGAAGTTCATCATGAATGCGCTGTAAAATCTCCATTCTCTCTTCAATCGATGTGTATGAGAAAGATTCAAATGCCTTAGATGCGCAGTGTATTGCTTCGTTCATTGCATCAGGGGTGCTTAAATAAATTTGAGCAATTTCTTCTTCTGTGGTAGGATTTTTGAGAATAAGGTTTTCATTAGAATTAATATGTGTAAATTCACCATTGATATAGTTTTGATTAATAACTTTCATCGTATGTACCTGTTTCATTATGATTTAAAATATGTTTCAATTCTTTCAAAGAGTGATGCTACATCCCCTTTGATATGGGGTGGAAATTGTGAGGTGTTAAATGTGCGTTGGCGTTTTGCTAAATGAATAGTATTTAAAACGATGCGTTCTTCAAGTCCCTGCATTTTGAATTTTCCATCAAAATAGTCCAAAACCTCTTTAATTCCAATAGCTTTCATACATTGAGGAGCTCTTGTGTAATGCTTTTCCAAATAAAATACTTCATCTATAAGCCCTGCTTTTATCATCATTTGTGTTCGCAGCGCAATTTTTTGTGCCAATACTTCTTTGGGAATATCAATTTCAAATAACGCAACGTCTTTGATAACAGGTTCTTGTTTAGCATGTGTAAGATAAATAGAAGGTATTTCATTTGTAGTTAAAAAGATTTCAAGCCATTTTTCAATACGGTAGCGATCGTTTGAGGCAATTTTGGTTGCATACAAAGGGTCATGTTCTTGCATTAAAGTATATGATGCTTCAAGATTGAGTAAATGATGGTCTATTACCTCTTTGACATGCAATGGTATTTCAGGTTTTGTGCTCAAGCCTTCCATCATGGCTTTGAGATAAAATCCTGTTCCTCCCACAATGATAAGATTTTTTCCTTCATTAATGGCAGCTTCATACGCTTCTTTGTAAAGTGTAAAAAACATTGTCACATCAAAATGCTCCCTTGGGCTAAGAACATCCATACCAAAATGGTGTATGCCATGTCTTTCTGCAAGTGTAGGTTTTGCAGAGGCAATGTTAATCTCCTTGTAGATACTGAGGGAATCAAGCGATAAAATATGTGCATTATAGTTTTGGGCTAATTCAATAGATAATGCTGTTTTCCCAGAAGCCGTTGAGCCTAAAATAGCGATTGTTTTCAATGGATTTTTCTCTTAGCGTGTCAGTCTTAGCACGCTTTGTACTTTTGCGTCTTTTAGCGGTGCTATGCGTGCAATTATAACACTTTTAAAGGGTTTTGTTGTAAAATCAGCTCATTTTAAACGTAAAGGTTAGTATTGCAGCAACTCTGGCTAAAACTCAAAGATATTAGTGATTTGATTGTTTTTAAACACTCTGTTTTCGCACTTCCGTTTATTTTTACAGCGATGATTGTCTCATCCAAAGCAATCAATGGTAGTATGTGGTTTGGATTTAAACTCTTTATTTTGGGGCTACTCGCAGCAGTGAGTGCTCGTAATTTTGCGATGGCATTCAATCGTTATGCAGATCGTGATATTGATAAGTATAACCCTAGAACAGCAAATCGTCCAAGTGTTGATGGAAGAATTGGTACGAAAAATATGCAGCTTTTTATTGCACTTAACGCACTTATTTTTATTGTAGTTGCCTATATGATTAATGATCTTGCGTTTTATCTGAGTGTGCCTATTTTAATTATTTTAGGTGGATACTCACTTTTTAAACGTTTTTCTCCTTATGCCCATCTGGTACTTGGAGTCTCTTTAGGTTTAGCCCCTATTGCGGGTGTGGTTGCAATACAAGAATCCATTCCAATGTGGTCAGTCCTTCTTTCCATTGGAGTGATGTATTGGGTTGCGGGATTTGATCTACTCTATTCACTTCAGGACATGGAGTACGATAAAGCCAATGGGCTTTTCTCTATTCCTTCTCGTTTTGGTCAAGATGCGACATTTTTTATTTCACGTCTTTTTCATGCACAGACGGTTCTTTTTTGGTTACTTTTTGTGATCAATGCTGAATTAGGATTTTTTGCGTACGTAGGTGTGGTAGTTGCTGCTGTGGTACTTTTCTTTGAGCATCGCATTGTATTGAAAGATTTTTCAAAAATTGATCGAGCATTTTTTACCCTTAACGGTTATTTAGGTGTTATCTTTTTTGTACTGATTTTTTTAGATAGGATATAAAAATATGGAAGATATCCGTTTAGTCCCTGCGTTTTTAAAGGTAGCCTACGAGCCAAGTAGTTTAGAAAATACCTCTTTCATTCAAGAGTATTATGCACTTATGCAGCTTAATGACGATCCTTTAGGACTTTGGCTAAAGTCTTCCAAAATTCGTAAAGAATCTGAACAAAGCGATCAAGTACTCTTAACATTGATGATTGAGTTACATCGAAAAATAGATAAACTGACACATCTTGTAACCAGCGATAAACCTTTGTATTTACCTTTAGCTTTACAAGGGAATATAAAAGCAATAGGTCATGGCTATTTGGAATTTGATACAGCAGTACTTATTCCTAAAGAGAGTTATTATGCACGTATTGATATGCCAACATTTCCAAAACGCCAGTTGCCACTCTTTTTTGAGGCAATCAGCGAAAATCTAGGGAAAATAGTCATGATGCATGAAGATGATGAACAAGATTGGAGTGCCTATATGGTAGCGTGTGAGCGTGTCATGATACGCCAAATGAAAGGAAATCAAAGTGAGTATTGAGACATTAGCATTTATTGCATTAGCGGCTCTTGTGGTCATCATCTTTTTGATGGTGTATATTCGCGATGTTGAAGTCAATAAAAAGCTGTTGATTTATGAAAAAAGTATTGAAGAGCTTAATTACCAAAATCATGTTCTTAATAAAACATTGAATGAACTCTCTATGGCAACAAAAGAGCCAGCAGTCGATCCTAAAGCTCTTGAGAGCAAAATATTGAATCATGTGAAAGAAGAAATACATCAAAGTGTTTTACCACTGGTTGGTTCACTCAAAGATGTTGAAAAAATCATGCAAAATTTTCGTGATGAACAAAGTGCACGTATTGATCGTTTAGAGAATCGTACGAAAGAGATGAGTTTTGCCTCTTCTTCTCCTTCAAGCTCTAATGAAAAAGTGATTGTCTCTCAATATGCTAAAGGCAGAAGTGAAGCTGAAATTGCTAAAGATTTACGAATTGGTATTGGTGAAGTTGATTTAGTATTGAAGTTAGCGAATCTAAAGTAAGAGGATTGAATCCCCTTACTTCTTAACTATATATCACATTGCGCGTTTAAGCTCTTGAGTGTGTTCTTCAACCATTTTATCGAGTGTTGCAAGAAGGGTTGCACTATTCGCTTCTAGTTTTTTGAAGACATTAATATAATGCGCAACATTATCTACGTTATAGCCCACTTTTGCTAATTGCTCATTTTCATTCATACACTCAATAATTTGTGAAAGTGCTGCATCGAGCATGTGGTAAGATTTTGTATGCTCAAAGCGTTCTTTGATAATTGGACTTGTATGCCATGTTCTAAATTTGCAGTTTTCATTCTTAACAAATTTTCCATCTGCTCTTTCGTTAAGAACTTCTTCATAGGTATTTGTTTTACAGAGAATATGATCTGTTTTAGCTAATGTTGTTCTAATTTTACTATCAAGCGAGTAAGAGATGTTGGCTGTAACATTTGCATCTTTATTAAACTCTTTGAGTGCTTCTTCAAATTGAATAACATTTTGTCCACTGTAATTTGCAATAACATTGATACGATCTGAATTAGAATGAATGCCATTGGTTTCTTGTTGGAGTGTTTGAATGGTCATTGCAATTTCTTGTGTTGCTTTTTGCGTACGTTCAGCTAATTTTCTGACTTCATCCGCAACAACCGCAAATCCACGTCCATGCTCACCCGCGCGTGCTGCTTCGATAGCGGCATTGAGTGCCAATAAATTGGTTTGATCGGCAATATCTTTAATCAAATTGACCACGGAAGAGATTTCATTTGTACGATCACTCAGTGAGGTGATCGCTTCGTTAGTGCTCATAAGCAGTTCAAGTAACTCTTTAATCCCATTAGATAGTACCATAACGGTTTGCAAACTGTCATCAGATTTTTTAGCAGTAGATTTTGACATTTCAGTAATTTTTGCCATCTCCTCAATGCTTGTGAAAAGATCGTGTTGTATACTGTTGATACCTTTGCTACCGCCGCCAAGATCAGAGAGTGCAGAAGAAAGCATTCCTCTAGCTTTTCCTTTTTGCCCTTCAGAAATCCCTTTAACGCCTTCTGAAAGATAGCGTGCATTGACAGCAAAGAGCCCACGAAAACCTTCATTAAAGATATTACGATATGTTTTACCTTGACTTGCCGATTCTATAGATGTTTTTGTCTCTCGCATTAATGCTTCCATTTGGTCTAAAAGGTCATTAATGGCATAAGCAACTTTTCCCAGAGGTTTTTGTGGATCAACATTGACAATACGAGGTTCTAAATTGCCTTGTGCGGCTTCTTGAACGACTCGTAAAACCTTTTCATAAATCTCCGCATCACATTGCATGGTTTTTCGACTTCCAAAAAAAGAGCCAACAGCAACACCTAAAAGGATTCCTGATGTTGTTACGTTCTCAGTATAGCCTGTAACATAACTTCCAATGGCGATGAAGAGAAGGATCGAAAAAAAGACTAGTTTATAATCGTTGCAAAGTGTTAGAAAACTCTTCATAACTGACTCCTTTTTGATTTAATACATCAGTAAGATAAGCTTGTGAAGCTTCCATCCCACCTGTTTTTTCAAGTTCCAAAAGTTTTGCATAAAGAGGTTGAATAATTTCCAATGCTTTTGGATTTGCTTTACGTCTGACAGAGTAATAGCCAATGATTTTTCCGGATGGATCCGTTGATGCGGTGACATTGGCATAAACCCAATAGTAACCTCCATCAAAACTCAAATTTTTAACATAAGCAAAGATTTCTTCTTTGTTTTTGACTTTATCCCATAAGAGTTTAAAAACGATGCGTGGCATATCAGGGTGCCTAATGATGTTATGCGGTTTTCCTAAAATTTCTTGCTCACTTGCCCCTACAATTTTAATGAAAGGTTCATTGCAGTAAGTGATCTTGCCATGTATATCGGTTTTAGAAACCAAAAATGCATCAGCACTTACATTGTGTTCCTTGTTATTCGGTATAGGTTTCTGCATTCCTAATACTCCTTATAAAGAAAAATGTCACATAATTCTAGCTCAATCCATTTTAGAGATAGCTTGGAAATTCTGATACTCATATTCTACAATCTATATTGTTGATATTTATGTATAATACCTTTCGCATTAAATCAAGAGGGAAAACATGTTGGTTGATGGATTTGGAAGAAACGTTACGTATCTTAGAGTTTCAGTAACGGAAAGATGTAACTTTAGATGTCAGTATTGTATGCCTGAAAAGCCCTTTTCTTGGGTTCCAAAAGAAAATTTACTGAGTTTTGAAGAATTGTTTTTATTTGTTAAAGTGGCAATTGATGAAGGTATCACAAAAATTAGAATCACAGGCGGAGAGCCTCTTCTTAGAACCGATTTAGATAAATTTATTGCCATGATTAATAATCATAAAAGTGGACTTGACCTAGCGCTTACAACAAATGGTTTTTTACTAAAAGACGCTGCACAAAAACTCAAAAATGCAGGACTTCAAAGAGTCAATATCTCTCTTGATAGTCTTAAACCAGATGTTGCTGGTAAAATGGCTCAAAAAGATGTTTTAGCCAAAGTACAAGCAGGTATTGAAGAAGCGTTGCGTGTTGGTCTAAAAGTCAAGATTAATATGGTACCAATTAAAGGCATCAATGATACAGAAGTGTTAGATGTTTTAGAGTACGCCAAAGAGCGTGGCATGTCTATACGTTTTATAGAATATATGGAAAACACCCATGCAAAAGAGAAGCTCAAAGGTTTAAGCGGGCAAGAAGTACAAAATATTATTGCTCAAAAATACCATTTTAAAGAGATAGGTCGCGTAGGACCAAGCCCTGCACATCTTTTTGAGTTTGATGACGGCTATATCTTTGGTATTATTGATCCACATAAGCATGATTTTTGTGAAGATTGTAATCGTATTCGCCTCACTGCAGAAGGAATGCTCATTCCTTGTCTCTATTTTGATGAAGCGATGAGCATTAAAGATGCTGTTCACAATGGAGACGTTGCAAAAGCGGCTGAGGTTTTAAAAGAGGTCTTACGTAATAAACCTGAAAAAAATAAATGGAGCGATGATGATCAAAATGAGACTTCTAATCGCGCCTTTTATGAGACAGGTGGATGAGTGAAATAGAAGAAGGGAATTTCCTCTCCTTCTTCTATAACTTCTCTATCTTCCATCAGTGTATAGCCATTACATTGGCTAAGTATATTTAATCTTCCTGCCTCATAGTATGGTGCACATACAAAGTTTCTTCCATCGCTATAGCCTGGAATCGCACTCATACAATTATCTCTGCACGTAATGCGTTTTTGATTAATGCAGGTAATAAAATCTGGAATGATACAACGCAAATGCTGGAGTTGTCTGAGTAAAGGAACACCGAGCATTTCAAAGCCTAACATACATCCAAGAGGCAGTCCTGGAAGATGTAAAATAGGTTTGTCATCGAATAATGTCAGTGAGGTCGGTTTTGCTGGTGCTATACGAACATGGTGAAAAAGAGGCATCAATGTTTTTGTTTCAAGTAAATGGCGCATAGCGTCATGACGGCTAAGAGCACCTGTTGTCATCACACAATCGGATTTGTTTGTCAGTTGTTTTAGCTCACTTAAAATCTTTTCTTTATCTTCTTCACAAACGACAATTTCACCGATTTTACCGCCTAACTCAACAATACGCGCAGCTAAACTCATTGCATTAGAGTTGTTGATTTCTCCTGATGCGAGTTGATTCCCAATACTTAAAATACTGATTGTTGGTTTTTGAATAACTTTTACTCTGCTAATGCCTTGTGCTGAGAGAGCTGTTATTTTTTGTGCACTGATATGCTCATATTGCTTAAGTAACCACTCTCCTTGTGCGATATCTTCACCTTCTTTTTTAATGTGCTGTGCTTGAGTAACATGTAAAGGAATTGTAATGCGATCTTCGTGTTCTGAAGTAACATCTTCTTCTGCAATGATGGTATCAGCACCTTTTGGAATGCGCTCTCCTGTTGAAAGTCTAACACCATATCCTATTGGAATAGGAGCAGGATATGGAGGAGAAAGGAGTGTATAAGAGGTTATTTGAGTATCAAAAGCGATCCCATAACCTTCTTTAAGGCTCATAGGGTATTTTGGGAGTGCAAATTTGGCATAAATATCACTACTTGAAATACGATTGATTGCTTTTAAAAGAGGCAAAGTTTGATCCGTCTGTAAAGGTTTAATGTGTGTTTGAATAATTTTGAGTGCTTCTTGGTACGAAATAGGCATGGTTTAACCTTATGATTTATGGGTAATATTATACTAAAATGGATACAATCTTGGATTATTTTTGTGAAGGATTTTTCATCATGGAAGAGCTGATACGCTTATCGAGTCAACTACACTTAGTATTTGTTATTCTACTTGCTATATTGATTGCCCTTAACCTTTATCTTCTTAAAAGCGATAAAACATTTCTCAAACTTTCAAAAAGACTTGAACTGATCGCCCCTCAATACTATATTGTACTCTCAGCCATCTTTTTTACAGGTATTATTGTTATGGCCGTACGTCAATTTGCATTCTCTTTTACTGTTTGGGTTATGATAGCAGTTTGGGTAGCCATAATTGCTTTTGGTATCAGAGGACATAAAATGTATAAAAGAATAGAGCGAACAGAAGCTTCTCAAACCGCTTATAAACGGTATGCAATTAAAAAATATACACTTGATTTTATAGCACTGGTTATCACAAGTTTACTCTTTTATATGGTGCATTAAAATGCAATTTGTTTATCATCCAAACGCGGGATTACAAACTCTTCATGTTGATACAAGAGAGTATGAACATATCTTTAAGGTACGCCGTATAAGTGTTGGAGAAACACTCTGGTGGCGAAATTTAGAAGATTCTTTCGTATATGAATATCAAATTTCTCAAATAGGGAAAAAAGAGGCAGAGCTTGAATGCATTGGACAGAAAGAGCTTCCTATCCTTCCTTCAAAAGTATTTCATTTAGGCTGGAGCATTATAGATCCAAAAATTATTGAAAAAACACTGCCGATGCTGAATGAACTTGGTGTCTTCAAAATAAGCTTTGTCTATGCAGAGTTTTCGCAAAAAAATCATAAATTGGATATGGAACGTATTAAGCGCATTTTAATTAACTCGTCTCAACAATGTGGGAGAAGTCTTTTAATGCAGATTGAGGTTTTTCCTAGCATGCAACATTACATTGAAGCATATCCAAAGAGTGCTGTTCTGGATTTCGCTGAAAAAAAACTAAATTCAAATGAAGAGATATCATCACTTCTTATAGGTCCAGAAGGTGGGTTTAGTACAAAGGAGCGTAATTTGCTTCAAAATCAGCCCATCATTGGGTTGATATGTAACACGATTTTGCGAAGTGAAACAGCTGTTGTGGCTGCCGCTTCCAAAATATTGGCATGACTTGAAATAATGAATCTTTTGTGCTATAATTTGCACCCTTTGGCAAGACGTGCCAAATAATAGATTTTATTTTTATGAATAATTAAGGAAAAACATTATGAAAAAAGATATTCATCCAGAATATGTACCATGCGTTGTAACTTGTGCATGTGGAAATAGTTTTGAAACTATGTCTAACAAAGCTGAGTTAAGAATCGATATTTGCAGTTCATGCCATCCGTTCTTCACGGGCAGTGAGAAGATCGTGGATGCTGCAGGTAGAGTTGAGAAATTTAAGAAAAAATATAGCTTAAAATAGTTCTTAAAACCATTGATCTATTTTATTCCTACTCCTATAGGAAATTTAGATGACATCTCTGTTAGAAGTCTTAAACTTCTAGCAGAGTGTAAAACTCTCTTCTGCGAAGATACACGAATTACTAAAAAACTTCTTTCCCTTCTTTCTCAAAGACACAATGTATCTTTTAATATCGAAAATTTTATTTCAATGCACTCTCATAACGAAGATGCTGTTTTATCAAAGATCGATAAAACAGTTTTTGATGAAACTGTCGGTTACTTGAGTGATGCTGGAATGCCAGGAATTAGCGATCCTGGAAGTGCATTAGTACGTTTTTGTCAAGAAAATGCATTGCCTTATGAAATCCTCCCTGGTGCTAATGCCGCACTCTTAGCGTATGTTACCAGTGGTATTGAAGTACACCAATTTTTGTTCTATGGTTTTTTATCACATAAAGGGATAGAGCGTCAAAATGAACTTTTTGAGGTGCTCAATTCACCTTATGCCGTTATCCTCTACGAATCTCCACATCGCATTGAAAAGCTTTTTGAAGAGTTAGCAAAGTTTGGACCAAATCGTCAAATATTCGCCATTAAAGAAGCAACCAAATTATATGAAAAACGCTTTCTGGGAACATCAATAGAAGTTAATGATGCGTCTAAAACAGCGAATCTTAAAGGTGAATGGGTTGTAGTGATTAAACCTGAGGTACAAAGCGGGGGCGAGCCTATTACAAAAGAAGATTTAATAGGACTTGATCTTCCTCCTAAGCAAAAAGCTAAACTTCTCTCCAAACTTACAGGCGAGAGCATTAAAGAATGGTACACTAAACTTCAAAATTAATGTCCCTATTTTGTTACATATAATGTCCTAAAAATAGCGTTTTACATTAAAGATAGTATTATTTTAAGCCAGTTTGGATACAATAATTGCCATGATAATTTATGGAAAACAACTCTTTTTACATCTGTTAAATCACTATCCTTCGAGGATTGAGACGGTATTTTTACCTAAAAAATGTGACCCTAAACTCTTCTCACAGATTGCACGTGTTACACAAAAAATCTGTACAATTGATGAGCGAAAAGCACAGGCTCTTTGTCATGGGGGAAACCATCAAGGCTTCATTGCCGAGATTAGAGATCTTGAGCTGACGTCATTCAATGAGATTAAGCGTGGCTCTTTTTTAGTCGTACTGGATGAAGTAACGGATGTAGGAAATATCGGTGCTATTGTTCGTAGTGCATATGCTTTTGGAGCGGATGGTTTGATTTTGAGTGGCATGAAAACATGTAACTTGGAAGCTATTTTACGTACAAGTAGTGCAGCTGCATTTGAATTACCAATTGCATTATGCCCATCAACGCGAGATATGCTTAATGAACTCAAGCAAATTGGATTCACATTGTATGGTGCAGATATGGGTGGTGTGGATGTCAAAGAAGTTACATTTGCACCTAAACGCGTTTTAATCATGGGAAGTGAAGGCAGGGGATTATCTCCTAAAGTTAAAGAGAAATTAGACACAATTGTGTCGATTAAAATGGCAAGAGCATTTGACTCTTTAAATGTGAGTGCTGCAGCAGCAGTACTTTGTGATAGGATTGCCAATGGATAATGATATCAGGGTATTAGAAAAGATTGGTTTGCAAGAGGTTTGTAAAAAAACTCATATCGAAGTAAAACAACTAGAGTACATGATCAATAATCAGTATGACAAACTCAATAAAATCAATACACTTGGTTTTGTTAAGATTCTCTCACGCGAGTACAAGCTTGATTTAACAGATTGGCTTGAAGGGTTCCATGACTATTGGCTTGAGCATAAAGCTGAAGAAGATCCAAATAAAGAGAAAATATTTATTCGCGCAAAAAGTGATCGCCCTTACAAAAAAGCAGCATGGATTTTTCTACTAATTTTCGCAATAGCTGGGACGTTTGGCGTATTTTCAATTTTCAAAATTGAGATTAACTTCGACATTATGAATTTTTTAGATAAAACAAAAGTTGAGGCAAATCAAACCAGTGCATTTCAAGCCGCACCCGTAGTACAAGAAGCAGCAACGTCACTTGGCGTAAAAGTTGAAGAACGCGTAATCACAGAAACGAATAGCAGCAATAGTACCGTGCAAGCAGTAGTTGTGAGTATTGATGAAAATTTAACACGCAAAACAGAAGCAAACGATACGAATGTTACCAGTAATATACCTCTTCCAATGCTGCCAGAATCTAATACAGTCTTAGTAAACACGGTTCCAAAAAACAATGCAATTCTTATGCCTTCAAAACGCATTTGGATTGGATTTATCAATTTGGAAACCCTTGCACGAAAAGAGAGTACAAGCGATCAAAATATTACAATTGATTTGACAAAACGTCAAATAATCAAAACAGGTAATGGCTTTTTTAAACTTTCCTATGATGGTAGTATTGAAGATTTTACAGAGCAAGGTTCGACACGTTTTTTAGTAGAAAATGGAACAATGAAAAAAATATCTGAAGAGAAATTTATAGAGCTTAATCGAGGCAAAAACTGGTGAAAAAATTACTTCTTATCCTAACCCTATCGCTCTCTTTATTTGGTGCACAAACACTTCAAGAAAAAATTAGAAGTTTTGTGGGCGCTTCAAAATATGAAACACAAAAGAATTTAATTCAAGTGCTTTTTGCACAAAGCAATAGTTTTGTCAAGCCTAATGGTGAAGTAGATAGTGTTAAAGTTATTTCTGTGCTCAAAAAAAATGGATTATTGCAACTTTTATACGATAGACCTGTACAGTTACGTTTAGCATTTCGTACACAACAAGATCCATTAATCTTTTTAAAAATCGTCAATGAGTCTTTGGAAGCCATGGGCTATAACTATTTTTTAACCAATAATGCATTACGTGATAGTGCAGGGTTTGTATGGGAAATTTATTTACAAACAGAACATATTGTTGATCCTGAAGCTTTCTCAAATGCCCTTGAGGCTAGAGGATGCACTATAACGAATATCGTAAAAAATGAAGACCATTATTGGTTTTATGACATCGATTCAAGCAATGCTTATTTAGGCGCAAAAAAATTAGAAAGTGGTGTTACAACTCCACTTGGAAAGCCTCTAAAGCCTTATTGGATTGATGTGAAGGGTATGAGAGAGGTAGCAATAACGGTTCACTCAGGTGATCGTTGGTTTCCTGATGTTGTCTTCTTCGATGAAAATTTACATCTCTTAAGTGATGTAAAGTCTGAAGAATCGACGCGAACTCTGAAGCTAAAAGTACCTAGTAATGCCGTTTATTTAAAAATTGGTGATGCTTTTATGCTTGAGAATATAAAGCATGGATTATCTGTGCATGTAAAAGAGTAATAGGAGAATAAAATGTTTGATGAAATTAGATTTAATACAATTGATAGATTACCTGGGTATGTTTTTGCTCAAATTAATGAATTAAAATTAGCTGCACGTCATGCGGGAGACGATATTATCGACTTCTCAATGGGAAATCCTGATGGAAGAACTCCACAACATATTATTGATAAACTCGTAGAGTCTGCACAAAAAGATGGTACTCATGGTTATTCAGTAAGTAAAGGTATCTACAAACTTCGTCTAGCAATTTGCAACTGGTATGCTCGTAAGTACGGCGTTACTCTCGATCCTAATACAGAAGCCGTTGCAACGCTTGGTAGTAAAGAAGGTTTTGTGCATTTAGCACAAGCGATTATGAATCCAGGTGATGTTGCGGTTGTTCCAGATCCTGCGTATCCAATTCATGCTTATGCATTTATGATTGCAGGTGGTAATGTTCATAAATTTGGACTCGACTATAACGAAAAATATGAACTAGATAAAGAGCAATTTTTCATCAAGCTGAAAAAAGTATTTAAAGAATCAGCCCCTAAACCGAAGTTTGTTGTTGTTAACTTCCCTCACAACCCAACGTGTGTTACAACAGATCTTTCTTTTTACGAAGAGCTCGTAGCTTATGCTAAGGAAGAGCGTTTTTATATTATTAGCGATATTGCCTATGCTGATCTTTCTTTTGATGGCTATGAAACACCTTCTATTTTACAAGTAGAAGGTGCAAAAGATGTTGCCGTTGAATGTTATACACTTTCAAAAAGTTACAATATGGCAGGCTGGCGTGTTGGTTTTGTTGTAGGAAATAAAAAGCTTGTTGGTGCACTACAAAAAATTAAATCATGGTTTGACTATGGTATGTTTACTCCAATTCAAGTAGCTTCTACCATTGCATTGGATGGACCACAAGAATGTGTTGATGAAATTAGAGAAAAATACCGTAAACGTAGAGATGTCTTGGTTGAAAGTTTCAACAATGCAGGATGGCCTATGGAGAAACCACAATCAACAATGTTTGTATGGGCAAAAATTCCAAAAGTTGCTGAACATTTAGGCAGTATGGAGTTTGCAAAACAATTGCTAAAAGAAGCAAAAATTGCAGTAAGCCCAGGTGTAGGTTTTGGTGAAAGTGGCGAAGGTTATGTACGAATTGCTTTGATTGAAAATGAAAATAGAATACGCCAAGCAGCACGTAATATTAAAAAGTATTTGAAGAGTTTAGAAGGCTAGAGAATGATCAAAGTTGGAATTATTGGTGTAGGAACTGTTGGTAGCCATGTTGTCAAAATTTTACAAGAGAATGAAGATATTATTACAGCGCGCAGTGGCAAGAAAATTGTTCCTATTATGGGTGTCGTAAAAGATACTACAAAAAAAAGGGATGTTAACATCCCTTTAAGTAGTGATGTAAATGACATTTTAGACAATCCTGAAATTGATGTTGTTGTCGAATTGATGGGGGGTGTAGATGAGGCTTATAAAATAGTCACAAAAGCACTCAAAAATAAAAAGGCTGTCGTTACAGCCAATAAAGCACTTTTGGCTTACCATCGTTATGAATTACGTGATCTTGCAGGTTCAACACCAATCGGTTATGAAGCTAGTGTTGCGGGTGGAATTCCCATTATCAAAGCACTTCGAGAAGGGCTTAGTGCCAATCATATAGAGGCTATTAAAGGCATCATGAATGGTACGTGTAATTTTATTTTGACGAAAATGATGAATGAAAAAGCAGAGTTCGCAGATGTCTTAAAAGAAGCACAAGCACTAGGTTATGCAGAAGCTGATCCAACCTTTGATGTCGGTGGATTTGATGCAGCGCACAAATTGCTTATCTTAGCAAGTATTGCGTATGGAATTAATGTGAAGCCTGAAGAGATTCTCATTGAAGGTATTGAGAATATCAATAGTGAAGATATTTATTTTGCTAAAGAGTTTGGTTATAACATTAAACTTTTGACAATTGCTAAAAAAAGTGGCGATCAAGTCGAACTTCGTGTTCATCCTGCGTTAGTCCCTACGAAGCAAATGATTGCAAAAGTAGATGGTGTCATGAATGGTATTAGTGTTATAGGAGACCGTGTAGGTGAAACCATGTATTATGGTCCAGGCGCAGGTGGAAGCGCAACAGCAAGCGCTGTTGTTTCAGATCTTATTGACATCGCTCGCCACACACAAAATTCACCAATGCTTGGGTTTATAAAACCTCTTGAAAAGAGTGGTTTAACACTGATGAATAGAGATGATATCTGCACACAATACTATATACGTGTTACAGTGGCAGATAAAATAGGTGTCTTATCTAAAATCTCCGAAATTTTAGGTAAACACTCTATCTCTATTAGTAGCTTTTTACAAAAACAAGATGCTAAACGTGAAGAAAGCGCAGTGTTGCTTTTTTCAACACATACGTGTAAAGAGAGTAATATTCAAAAAGCATTACATGAGCTTAGTGAACTAGAATTTGTTGAGCTCAAACCTGCTATGATTCGCATTGAGGCGTAATGAGTTTAAAAATAGGAAATGAGGCTGAAGATAAAGCCTCTTCCTATCTTCAAAAAGAAGGTTACGCCATTCTTGAGCGCAATTTTCACTCCAAGTTTGGTGAGATAGACATTATTGCAAAAAAAGAGAATGTCCTTCATTTTTGCGAAGTTAAATTTTCACAAAATTATGATCCAATTACGCGTATTACCTCTTCAAAAATGAATAAAATCATTAAAACAATCAACTATTATTTATTGACACATGCACATTCATGTGATTATCAAATTGATGCAATTTTAGTTTCACCAGAAAATATAGAGATAATAAAAAATATTAGTTACTAAAAAAATAACTTTATGTGCTATGGTAATTTTAAAGTTAGAGTGAGTATAATTGATCATCTATAAAATAACGTTTTAGGGGAAAAAAATGGGAAAATATTTAGAGTTAAATGCATCAAATTTTGATAGTACAGTAGCTGAGGGTGTTGCATTAGTAGACTTTTGGGCACCTTGGTGTGGACCTTGTCGTATGATTGCTCCAGTTATTGATGAATTAGCAGGCGATTTTGATGGTAAAGCAAAAATCTGTAAAGTAAATACAGATGAAGAGCAAGACGTGGCGATAAAATATGGTATTAGATCAATTCCTACAATCCTTTTCTTTAAAAATGGTGAATTGGTTGATCAAATGATTGGTGCATCGTCTAAACAAGTTTTAGCTGATAAAATTAATTCACTTCTTTAATCAAAATTTCTCAAGGGAGTCGTTAGACTTCCTTGACTGCAGTACCTCTTTTGGGCTATGAACATGATTTGTATAGCATGTCATTACTCAGTCTAAAAAAAGATAAGGAAAAATCATGTTAGATCTAGCAATTATTGGTGGTGGTCCAGCTGGCCTTAGTGCCGGATTATATGCAACACGTGGCGGCTTGAAAAACGTAGTAATGTTTGAAAAAGGTCTTCCTGGCGGACAAATTACCAGCAGTAGTGAAATAGAAAATTATCCAGGAAGCGCAGAAATATTAAGTGGTTTAGATTTTATGGCGCCTTGGTCAGAACAGTGTATGCGTTTTGGTCTAAAACATGCAATGGAAGAGGTTACTCGAGTTTCTAAAAATAGCGATGGTACATTTCAAATCAGTCTAGCTGGTGGTAAAAGTGAACAGGCTAAAAGTGTTATTGTATGTACAGGTAGTACTCCGAAAAAAGCTAATTTTGAAGGCGAGGCTGAATTTTTTGGCAAAGGTGTAAGTACATGTGCAACATGTGATGGGTTTTTTTATAAAAATAGAGAAGTTGTAGCTCTTGGTGGTGGAGACACTGCCCTTGAAGAGGCTCTTTATCTTTCACATATTTGTTCAAAAGTCTATTTAGTTCATAGACGTGATACGTTTAGAGCAAGTCCAAGCACTATTGAAAAAGTTAAAAATAATCCTAAAATTGAACTTGTTTTGAATGTGAATGTTAAAAAAGCCTATGGTGATAAAATGGGCTTAAATGGCATTATTGTTGTAGATTCAGCGGACAATGAGAGAGATATTGCTGTGCCTGGCGTTTTTGTTTTTGTTGGAATGAATGTTAATAATGCGATTTTAAAGCAAGAAGATGGAAGTTTCTTATGTGATATGGATGAGAATGGCAATGTTGTTGTTGATCTTAGTATGCATACTTCTGTTAAAGGTCTTTTTGCAGCAGGTGATTTAAGAATTAAAGCATCAAAACAAGTTGTGTGTGCAGCAGGAGATGGTGCGACTGCTGGTATTCAAGCATTAGAATATGTGAACCATTAAGAAGAAGGAAAATTGAGAATGATAAATGTTGGAATTCACGGCTCAACGGGTAGGGTAGGCAGACTACTCATCGATAACCTGCTCAAAGATAAAGAAGCAAAACCTCATGTTTTACATGCCATTGAAGATTTTGGCTTTACTACCCCAAAAGATGTAACGATTACCGATGATGTCAGTGCTCTTTTACAAAAAAGCGATGTTGTGATTGATTTTACTATCTCAATGGGAACAGAAACACTTTTAGAAAATGCTCTGAAACATCCAACCCCTTTGGTAATTGGAACAACAGGACTCAATGAGCATCAGCAAAACCTTTTAAAAGAAGCATCAAACAATATGCCTATTCTTTACTCGACAAATATGTCTTTAGGCGTTGCAGTACTTAATCGTTTAGTAGAACTTGCTTCTAAAAGCCTCAGTGATTTTGACATTGAAATTGTGGAACAACATCATCGTTTTAAAAAAGATGCGCCAAGTGGTACAGCATTAACACTAGGTGAGTATGCCGCTCGCGGACGTGGACTTAATTTAGATGATGTACGTGTGAGTGGACGTAATGGACTTATCGGTGAAAGAACAAAAGATGAAATTGCCATTATGGCACTTCGTGGCGGTGATATCGTAGGACGTCATACCGTAGGATTTTATAATGATGGTGAATTTATTGAGATGAACCATACAGCAACCAGTCGTGATACCTTTGCTAAAGGCGCTATTAAAGCCGCAAAGTGGATCATTAATCAACCTAATGGTCTTTATACAATTAGCGACTGTTTAGGTCTTTAAAAAAAGGTAATATAAATTTATGTGTGCGATTGTTGGTGTATTTGATGTAAAACATGCTTCTAAAATAGCCTATTATGCTCTGTTCGCGATGCAACATCGTGGTCAAGAGGCAACAGGTATCAGTGCCAGCGATGGCAAGAAAATTCGAACACTTAAAGACAATGGGTTAGTCACTGAAGTCTTTAATGAAGAAAAACTATCCTTCTTGCATGGTGATATGGCGATAGGACATAACCGCTATTCTACAGCAGGTAGTGACTCTGTAAGAGATGCTCAGCCCGTTGCTGCCAGTTATAAACTAGGAGATATTTCTATTGTTCACAATGGAAATCTTATCAATAAACACGAAGTAAGAAGTAAATTGGTTGAGCAAGGTGCAATATTCCAGTCATCGATGGATACGGAAAACATTATTCATCTTATCGCTCGCTCTCAACAAGGTAAACTCAAAGATCGTATTATTGAAGCACTCAATGTTATCAAAGGTGCTTACTGTCTTTTAATTCAAAGCCGATCTAAAATGTTTGCAGTTCGTGATCGTTACGGTGTACGTCCACTATCGATTGGCAAGATGAAAGAGGGTGGATACATTGTTGCAAGTGAAACGTGTGCACTTGATCTTGTAGATGCAGAGTTTGTAAGAGATGTTAGACCTGGCGAAATGATTATCTTCCAACATGGAAAAGAAGAGTTTGAAAGTATTCAACTTTTTGAGCCTGATCCGCATATTTGTGCTTTTGAATTTATCTATTTTGCAAGACCTGATAGTGTTATTGAAGGTAAAAACGTTTATTCTGTACGTAAAAAAATGGGTATGAAGCTAGCAGAACTCGCTCCTGTGGATGCTGATTTTGTTATTCCTGTACCTGATAGTGGTGTAAGTGCGGCTCTTGGGTATGCACAAGCGAGTGGAATTCCTTTTGAAATGGCTATTGTGCGAAACCATTATGTTGGAAGAACATTTATTGAACCTACGCAAGCAGTACGTGATCTTAAAGTAAAGCTCAAACTCTCACCTATTCATAAAGTCTTAGAGGGCAAAAAAATCGTTGTCATCGATGATAGTATTGTAAGAGGTACAACATCACGACAGATTGTTAAAATGCTTAAACGTGCTGGTGCTGCTGAAGTACATATGCGTATTGCAGCTCCTACAATCGAACATCCTTGTTTATACGGAATTGATACGCCAAGCTATAAAGAGCTTATTAGTGCTAATAAAAACGTTGAAGAAGTCAGAGAATACATTGAAGCAGATTCGCTCGCATTCTTAAGTATTGATGCGCTTAAAGAGAGCATTGGCAATGATATGAACTATTCATTGGTTAGTTTTGATGGAAACTATTTTATTAAATAATGCGCGAGATTTTAACCGCAGGACGGTATTTTAGGAGAAAATTTGGGGAAAATGTCTATAAAATCCCCATTTCTATCTCTGGATTTACCTGTCCGAATATTGATGGAACGGTAGCTCGTGGGGGTTGTGTTTTTTGTGAGAACGAATCATTCAGCCCCAATTTAGAACATAATCAACCTAAACGATTCTTTCTCAATCCAACATCTGAAAATCCTTATTTGAATTTTCAACTTATTCAGCTTGAAGCCCAATACAAAAAAACAAAAGCTGTACTCACTAAGAAATTTGGTGCGAAAAAATTTATTATTTATTTTCAATCCTTTACCAATACCTATGCACCATTGGACACACTCAAAGCACTTTATACAAAAGCATTAAGCTTCGAAGGTGTTGTTGGACTGAGTATTGGTACGCGTACAGATAGTATTACCGAAGAAGTCATTACTTATTTGGCTGAACTTTCTAAAGAGCGTGAGATATGGGTAGAGTATGGTGTACAATCTTCTTCCGATGAAACATTAAAACGAATTAACCGTGGACATGATAGTAGTAATATTGAAAAATATATCAATCTAACGCATCAATATGGGTTAAAGATGTGTGCGCATGTTATTTTTGGACTTCCTGGTGAAACACCTCAGATGGCGTTAGAGAGTGTTAAATTTGCACTGAGACTGGGTGTGCATTCTTTTAAATTTCATCCACTGTATGTTGTGAAACGTACTGCATTAGCAAATGATTTTAACAAAGGGGAGTTTACTCCTATCTCTGAAGAGTGTTATATTCAAACGTTGATTGAAGCAATTAAACTCTTACCTGAAGATGTTATGCTACAACGTATTAGTGCAGGCATTGAAGATGATACACTCCTCTCACCAGCATGGTGCTATACCAAACATCAACAGATGTTTAATATCCGCGAAGCGCTCAAAAAAGAAGGATTGGCTTACTAATAATTAGTGACAAAAAAGCTCGTAGCGTGTGTACGGTTTAGCGTAAGAAGATGGATAGCGCATAAAAATAGTAAAGTTGCGCATTTCTCCCATATGTAAGTTTTCTGCAATCACAAACTCTTTAGTGGTCTCTACGGTAGGGCTTTTCTCCCCCCAATTAAAAAGATTGTCTAATGCAGATTTTGGAACAAATATGGCAGAGTCTGCTCCAATTTTCTCAAGCGAATCATTGGCTATTTTGACTTCTAAAACGCACTGCCCTATTTTAAAATTCCCAATATTACGTATTTGTCCTGAAATAGAAAAAGATTCATTGATGAGGACTTTTTTTTGGACAACATTCTCAAGGCGAGCAATTTTTGTGTATTTATCGATTCCGTAAATAGCAAAAATAGCAAAAATGGTCATAATAAAAAGTGTTGCAAGAATAGGAGCTAGAAGAGAACTTTTACCATCATGATTACGAACACTCAAGACGATAATTAAAATAGTAAGTAAGCCAATAACAATAACAGCAAACCAATGGAGTATTGTAAAATAGGTCAATAGAGCTCCTTTAGTAGCATTCCGCTTTCAGCGTTGCATTTACATCGCCGTTGTATCTAAAATCTTCAAAGACACTTTGAAAGTCCAAAGAGCCTTCTTTAGGTAGATTTTCTTTTACAAATATCGACTGATTGGCAATCGGCTTTAGTTTATTGATAAAGGCTTTAAGACCTTGTGTATCTATTTGTTTGAAAATGGATGTTTGAACTAAACAGATTGTAAAATCTTTTTGAGAGGTATTGTATAGTGTTCCTTCAACAATTAATGAATCGGAAAACGCTAATTTTTTGACCATAGTTACTTCTGTTGTTGTAGGTCGTATCGTTTCACCTAATTTCATTTTGATAAAAAAAGGTGAAACGACTAATAAAATCAGTGCAAATATGATCAGTAGAAGCGAGGCTACTGCTGAGCGTTTAGCAATAAGACTTGCTAATATAATGAGCACTAAAAAGGTAAAAATGAGCCAGCCAAATGCCAAATAATCATATAGACCAAAGTGTTTTATATAGGTCAGTAGTGATAATTTGATGGCATCAGCGTTCATTGCGGCTATTTTTCTCCTCTATACCACTTAACCCAAAGCGTCTTTCAAGTTCTTTAGAAATGAGTGATGGATGAATGTTCTTTGCACCTAATGCAACAAGAGCATGGAACATAAGATCAGCAGCTTCGTAAATAATCTCTTTATTATCGTTATCTTTGCATGCAAAACAAAATTCTCCAGCTTCTTCAACCACTTTTTTTAAAATGCTATTATCACCTTTTTGAAGTAAAGAGGCAACATAGGAGCTTTTCGGATCTGCATGTTTACGTTCTTGAATAATATGATAAATTTTATCACTAATGGAGTATGCAGGGATATCTTTAGCAGATTCTTTAGGAGCTTCGTCAACATCAATACGGTTAAAAAAGCATGAGCTTCGTCCTGTATGGCATGCAACGCCTTCTTGCTCAACTTTAAGAAGCAAGGTATCGCTATCGCAGTCGAGATAAGCCTCTTTTACATGTTGAAGATGCCCACTGGTTTCACCTTTTTTCCAAAGGCTTTCACGACTTCTAGAATAGTAGTGTGCAAGACCTGTTTGCAGAGTCAAAGAGAGCGCTTCTTCATTCATATAAGCCAACATTAGCACTTCTCCATTCTTTGCATCCTGTGCAATGACAGGAAGCAAAGGTGTTTTATTCCAATTGATAGAATTTAAAAGTGAAGAACTCATTTGGCTACACTAACTGCTTTTTGGCTATCTTTAGTATCTACCCAGATATTTGGGACTGCCCCGCCAGGTGTTAGGAAAATCTTTGCATCTTTGTTTTCACGAAGAGCTTCGTTGAATTTACCTTGAACTTCGATTTGACGTAAATTCAGAAGAGATCCTGAAATACTTTCAGAGATTTTTTTATTCGCATATGCTTCAGCATCAGCTTCGATTTTTACTGCATTGGCTTGACCTTGTGCATTGATTTCTCTAGCTTTAGCTTGACCCTCGGCTTCTGCAGCACGTTTTAAAGCTTCTTGATTTGCTTTTTCAACTTCATACTTTGTACGCTCAACTTCTTGTCGTGCTACTTGAACACGCTCAATTTGCTCTTTAATTTTGACAGGAAGAACAATTTCACGAAGTTGTACAGTTAGAAGTTCAACAGGTTGACCTGGTTGTGCATCAATGGCTTTACGAATACCTTCTTCGATGTTTACTGCAATTTCATTACGTTTTTGTGGAAGTTCTTCAGCGTTAAATTTACCAACAACACTACGTGTGACATCACGAACAACAGGGTTAATAATTTTATCTTCCCATGACATACCCCATGTTGCAATGGTTTGAGGTGCCGTTGCAGGTTCTAGTTTGTATTGAACGGTGAGTTCGATGGACACAGGTAAACCTCTTGCATCAAGAACCGAGATAGCTGCATTACGTTTAATACCAGAACCTCTTTGAATCACTTCCCCCAAATCTTCACTCGATGAGTAGTTCATAATGCGTACTTTTGTATCAACAATAAAGACTTGTTGAATAAAAGGAATAAAAAGGTGAAATCCTGGCTCCATCGGTGTTGGTTGAAACTTACCAGTGGTTGCTTTAATACCCATCTCACCTGAGTTAATAATCACAAAAGGTTTTGCAATAACTGCAATAACAACAATGGCAATGAGCACATACAATAAGCCTGCCTTTTTACCAAGGTTTTTCATAAAATCAGGAGGATCCATATTGAAAGGTGTGCGATTGTCGTTATCGTTTCCACCGCTATTTCCACTTCCTCCACTGTTTTTCTTTTTAAAATAATCGTTCAAATCTGCTGGCATAATTTTCCTTCGGTTCAATTTTAATACAGTTTTTGAGCAAAGCCAAAAACCTACGCGCCACTAGGGCTTAAATATACGTTAACAAGTGTTTATATTTTGGGTTACGTCCATAAACAACATCAAAATAAGCATCTTGGAGTTGTTTTGTAATAGGTCCTCGTTTACCATCGCCGATGATGTAATTGTCAATATCTTTGATAGGTGTGACTTCTGCTGCTGTTCCTGTAAAGAAAGACTCATCCGCAATATAGGCTTCATCACGTGTAATGCGTCTGCGTTCAATTGGGATACCTGCTTCACGTGCAAGATCCAAAACAGTTGCTTGTGTAATACTCTCAAGTGAAGTGTCATTTGGAGGTGTAATTAAAACGCCGTTTCTAACGATAAAGAAACACTCACCACTTCCTTCTGCGATAAAACCTTCATCATCAAGCAATAATGCTTCTTCATAACCTGCTTCAAGTGCTTCATATTTTGCCATTTGAGAGTTCAGGTAATTTGCTGCCGCTTTTGCTTTACCCATAGTTGAACTTACAGGATTACGTGTGAATGAAGAAATTTTAACGCGAATACCGTTTTCTAACCCCTCATCACCAAGATAGCTTCCCCACTGCCATGCAGCAATCGCTGTATTGACAGGTGCTTTAACATGATTAAGCCCCATAATGCCATATCCAAGATAGATTAAAGGTCTAATGTAAACGTTTGATGTAAAATCATTGGATTTCAATAATTCAATATGTGCAGCCTCAAGCTCTTCTAGTGTATAGTTCGCTTTTATGCGTGTAATTTTGGCAGAATTGAGTAAACGCTTTGTATGTTCTCTAAGCTTAAAAATTGCCAAACCATTTTGTGTCATATACGCACGAGTACCTTCAAAAACACCGTTACCATAATGAAGTGTATGGGTCAAGATATGTACTTTTGCATCATCCCATGCAACGAGCTTGCCGTCCATCCAAATGTATTTTGCTTTATCCATTGTTCTACCTTCTTAAAAGTCGTTTTCTAAAGAGATACTATGTTAGCCAAAAATTAATTAAAGATAGTTTTAGTATGAAAAGTTGCGTTATAATTGAGTGACAAAAAACAAGGTGAACGCATGAAAGCAAAACTATATTTCGGTTCTATATGCAAAGATAAAGAAGAGCAAAAAGAGGTACGCTCACCTTATGATGGGCGCTTGGTTTCAACATTTAGCGTGAGTAATGAAGATGATGCGCGTGAAATACTTCATATAGCGCGTAAAGCATCGTCACAGACAAAATTGGTTCCTATGCATCAGCGTGTCAGTTGGCTTTTGGATGTCGCACAAAAATTAGAATCAATGCGTGAAAAAATGGCACTTTGTATAACGGAAGAAGTAGGGAAACCGATTACATTTTCTCGCATTGAGGTGGATCGTTGCATTGAAACCATCAGACTCTCCGCCAATGCAATAACACATGTTAATGGCGAAACATTCGAT